>Ga0134121_10000127_pt1 | contig 87796 bp, 100 predicted proteins | sample KB301_FD_96463 | JGI IMG/M metagenome (GOLD analysis project Ga0134121, IMG submission 96463) | Terrestrial soil microbial communities without Nitrogen fertilizer from Kellogg Biological Station, Michigan, USA - KB3-0-1 | ecosystem: Environmental > Terrestrial > Soil > Unclassified ...
CGGTTTGGCACCTCGATGTCGGCTCGTCGCATCCTGGGGCTGAAGTAGGTCCCAAGGGTTGGGCTGTTCGCCCATTAAAGCGGTACGCGAGCTGGGTTCAGAACGTCGTGAGACAGTTCGGTCCCTATCTGCCGTGGGCGTTGGAGAGTTGAGAGGATTTGTCCCTAGTACGAGAGGACCGGGATGAACGCACCTCTGGTGTATCTGTTGTCCTGCCAAGGGCATCGCAGGTTAGCTACGTGCGGATCGGATAACCGCTGAAGGCATCTAAGCGGGAAGCCGGCCTCGAGATGAGCTCTCCCATCCCCTAGAGGGAGTAAGACCCCTGGTAGACCACCAGGTTGATAGGCCGGATCTGGAAGGGTGGCAACACCTGCAGGAGACCGGTACTAATTGGTCGAGGGCTTGACGGATTTTGATACCCGTTCCACTGGCGCTGTGCAGTTTTGAAGGCCCGCGAGGGGCTTGGTCTCTACCGGTTTCCGGTGGCTATGGCGAGAGGGAAACACCTCTTCCCATTCCGAACAGAGCAGTTAAGCCTCTCAGCGCCGATGGTACTTGGCCCGCAAGGGCCTGGGAGAGTAGGTCGCCGCCGGTTCTTTCGTCATCGAGCCCCAGTCGCCGCAAGGTGGCTGGGGCTCTTTGCGTTTCGTGTGCGACCGCGAGGATGGGGCATCCTGCGGCGCCGTCAGTCGCGCAGGTGCGCGAGTGGTGTCGACGCGATGGGACGCCCACCGCCGACAGGGGAGACGCAGTGCTGCGGCCTGGCGGCCGCGACGCCTGCGCGCCGGGCGCGCGGGTTGCGCAGCGGCTGGCGATGAGGATGCTCGAGGTGCTGCTCGGCGTCAACGCGCTCGAGCAGCTCCTCGGGGCGCAGGAGCGCCTCCGCCAGCTCGGCAAGGCTGTCCGCAAGGTGCTGAAGGCGTGGGGGGAACATGTGTTCGCAAAGGTATCGGGGTGTGCGGATGGAAGCGCTCCGTCGGCTGGTCGGGAGGGGGCTGAGCTTGAAAGTGCCCGCAAAAGCGCAGTTTTGAACGGGGGATGAATGCAACGAAAGTTGCAGGGTCAGGTGGTCATGGCCGGTTTGGGCAGGACCACCGCCTCTAGGCTGCGGCGGCGCAGGAGCGTGACGATCGTTCCAAGCACCGGTCCGACGCAGGCGAGCGCGATCGCCGCGCGCACGCTGACGTCCTGCACGACGACACCGGCGATGCCGGCGCCGAGTGCTCCGCCGGCGACGTTGGCGGTCATCACCCAGGTCGTCGCCTCGGTGATGGTGCCGCGCGGCGTGATGCGGTCGACGACGAGGTAGCCGGCCGCGGCCGCCGGGGCGAGCGCGAGGCCGGCGACGCCCATCAGCACGGCCATCAGCGGCAGCGAGTCGGCCAGCAGCAACGGCAGCAACCCGAGCGCGAAGAGGACCTGCAGCCCGATGAAGCGCATGACGATCGAGCCGCTCCACTGACGGCCGCCGTACCAGAGTCCGCCGAGCGCGCTGCCGATCGCCATCGACGAGAGCAGGATCCCCGACAGCGCCGCGCGATGGCCGTGGGCGACGGCGAACGCGGGCATCGCGACCTCGAGCGCGCCGAACGAGATGCCGGTCGGCACGATCGCGAGCATCAGCGTGCGCATCCCCGGCGCAGCGAGCGCACCTGCGCGTGTGCGCTCGATGCGGTCGCCGCGCCACTCGTGCGCCAGCGACGCGGTCGCGAAGCCGAGCGTTCCGGCCAAGCTCAGGCCGACCGCCGCCAGCAGCGCCGCGCTCGGCGAGCTGACCGCGATCACGACGGTCGTGATGGCCGGACCGACGATGAAGAAGATCTCCGCCATCACGCTCTCGAACGCGTAGGCGGTGCTGCGGGCGTTCGCGTCGTCGGCGAAGATCGTCGCCCACACCGACCGCATGCACGCCCCCAGCGGCGGCAGCGCCGCGCCGCCGAGCCAGGCGAAGCCGGCGATCACCCAGGTCGAGGCGCCGGCGCGCGCCGCGAGCACGATCCCGACCACGGCGGCGGTGTTCAGCAGCGTCGACGGGATCAGCACCAGCGGCTGCCCGAAGCGATCGACGAGGCGGCCCTGCAGCGGCGCGACGACCCCGGCGCCGAGCGCCCACGCGGCGCTCGCGGCGCCGGCCTGCGCGAAGGAGCCCGTCTGCTGGCGCACGAGCAGCACGATCGCGAGCGAGAAGATGCCGACCGGGATTCGCCCGACGAGCACCGTGAGCACGAGCCGCAGCGCCCCGGGCGGGCGCAGCAGCCGGCGATAGGCGCCCAGCGTCACGTGCTCATCTCGCCGCTCAAAGGAGGTTCGGGGGTCCGTCGCTCGAAATCCCCCCTCGCATGGCTGTTACCCTAGCTCAGCGTCCGGAGGCGTCCTCCCCCCGCCGAACAGGCGTCCACCGACCGCATCCCTCAGCTATGGAGAAGTTCGTCATCCAAGGCGGCGTGCCGCTTTCCGGCACCGTCGTCCCAGCCGGCAACAAGAACGGCGCGCTGCCGATCCTGGCCTCGGCGCTGCTGACCGACGACGACGTCGTCGTGCGCAACGTGCCGCGAATCCGCGACGTCGAGGCGATGATCGCGCTGCTCGCAGACCTCGGCGCGCGCGTCGAGTGGATCGAGGACAACGCGGTCGCGATCCGCGCCGGCGGCGAGATCTCGACCGACGTCGACCGCGACCTCTCCGAGCGCATCCGCGCCTCCTTCCTGCTCGCCGGCCCGCTGCTCGCACGCTTCGGCCGCGCGCTGATGCCGCCGCCCGGCGGCGACGTGATCGGCCGCCGCCGGCTCGACCCGCACCTCGACGCGTTCAAGGCGCTCGGCGCGAGCATCGAGCAGAACCGCGACATCCTGCTGAGCGCGCCGCGCGGCCTGACCGCCTGCGACTTCCTGATGGACGAGCCGTCCGTGATGGCGACCGAGAACGCGCTGATGGCCGCCGCGCTGACGCCGGGGGACACCGTCGTCCGCAACGCCGCCTCCGAGCCGCACGTGCAGGACCTCGCGCGCATGCTCGTGAAGATGGGCGCGGAGATCGACGGGATCGGCTCGAACGTGATGACCGTCCACGGCGCCGCGCGGCTGGGCGGCTGCGACCACACGGTCGCGCCGGACCACATCGAGATCGGCTCGTTCATGGCGCTCGCGGGCGTCACCGGCGGCGAGCTCACGATCAAGGACGTGATCGCCGAGGACCTGCGGATGCTGCGCCTCGTCTTCGCGCGCCTCGGCCTCGAGAGCGAGCTGCGCGGCGCGGATCTGCTCGTGCCCGGCAACCAGAAGCTCGTGATCCGCAACGACGCCGGCGGCTATCAGCCGAAGGTGGAGGACGGTCCGTGGCCGGCGTTCCCGGCCGATCTGACGAGCATCGCGGTCGCGCTCGCGACGCAGTCGGAGGGGTCGGTGATCATCCACGAGAAGATGTTCGAGAACCGCCTCTTCTTCACGGACAAGCTGCAGCTGATGGGCGCGGCGATCACGATCTGCGACCCGCACCGCGCGCTCGTGGTCGGGCCGCGCCGGCTGCGCGGCGAACGGCTCGAGTCGCCGGACATCCGCGCCGGCATGGCGATGCTGATGGCGGCGCTGTGCGCCGACGGCACGACGGAGATCGGCAACGTCCGTCAGATCGACCGCGGCTACGAGCGGATCGACGAGCGCCTGCGCGCGCTCGGGGCGCGCATCGAGCGTGTCGAGGACGGCCAGCGCGTCCACGCGCTGTAATCCCGGGGTCCCGATGATCCATCCGATCCCCAGCGGCACGCGAGATGTGCTGCCCGACGAGATGCGCGAGCTGCGCGCGATCACCGCGACGATGCTCGCGGCGTTCACGGCGGCCGGCTACGGCGAGGTCTCGACGCCCGCGCTCGAGTACGAGGCGACGCTCGCACGCGGCGACACGCGCGGCGCACCGCCCGCCTACCGGCTGTTCGACGAGCAGGGCGAGACGCTCGTGCTGCGCTCCGACATGACGGTGCCGATCGCGCGGCTCGTCGCGACGCGCTACGCGACGGTCGAGGGCCCGCTGCGGCTCTGCTATCTCGCGCACGCCTACCGCGGCGTGCGTCCGCAGCGCGGCCAGCCGCGCGAGTTCCTGCAGGCGGGGATCGAGCTGATCGGCGCGCCCGCGCCCGCCGGCACCGTCGAGGCGCTCACGCTGCTGTGCGACGTGCTCGACGCGGTCGGACTGGCCGACTACCGCATCGGGCTCGGCGACGCCGGGCTCTTCCGCGCGCTGCTCGACGGCGTCGGCGTGGCCGAGGAGGCACGCGCGCAGATCATCCACGAGCTCGTCTCGCGCGACTTCGTCGGGCTGGAGCGGGAGGTCGGCGCGCTCGGCCTCGACGCCGAGGCGGCCGAGCTGCTCATGCGCGTGCCGCAGCTCCGTGGCGGACCGGACGTGCTCGCGGCGCTCGACGGTCGCGCCGGCGAGGCGGCGGAGGGGCTGCGCGGCATGCACGCGCTGCTGCCCGCGCGTGTCGCCGAGCGCACGATCCTCGACCTCGGCCTGCTCGGCGGCCTCGGCTACTACACGGGCGCGATCTTCGAGGTCTACGACCCGACGCTCGGCGTGCCGATCGGCAACGGCGGACGCTACGACGACCTGCTCGGGCGCTTCGGGCGCCCGCAGCCGGCGGTCGGCTGGGCGCTGACGGTCGAGCGGCTGCACATCGCGCTGATGGGGGAGGAGCGATGAGCGGCCTGGTGATCGCCGTCCCGCGCGGCGCGCTCTTCAAGGGCACGCTCGACGTGCTCGACCGGATCGGGATCGACACCGCCGAGGTGCGCTCCAACGACCGCAAGCTGCTGTTCGCCGACGTCGGGATCGTGACGATGCGCCCGTCCGACGTGCCGACATACGTCGCGGCCGGCGCCGCCGACGTCGGGATCACGGGCAAGGACGTGCTGATGGAGCAGTCCGAGCGGCCGGTCTACGAACTGCTCGACCTCGGCTTCGGCGCCTGCACGATGGTGCTCGCCAGCGTCGCCGGGGAGGATCCGATGGCGGAGGCGCTGCGGCGCCTCGGCCTGATGCGGATCGCGACGAAGTATCCGAAGATCGCGGCGCGCCACTTCGAGGCGACGGGCCGTCAGGCCGAGATCGTCGAGGTGAAGGGCTCCGTCGAGCTGGCGCCGCTGACCGGCCTCGTCGACGGCATCGTCGACCTGACGGCGACCGGCACGACGCTCGCCGAGAACGGGCTCGTCGTGCGCGAGGAGATCGTCCTCTGCACCGCGCGGCTGATCGCCAACCCGGTCGCGCACAAGCTCAAGGCGGCGGCGATCGACGAGCTGCTGGAGCGCGTGCGTGCGCTGTGAGCGCCGCACGCTGACGGGCGATCCCGCCGCACTGACAGCGGAGCTGCGCGGGCTGGTGCCCGGCGCGTCCTCCGTCGCGGAGACGGTCGTGGAGATCGTCCTGCGCGTCCGCCATGGCGGCGAGGAGGCGCTCGAGCACTTCCGCCGCGAGCTCGACGCGGGCGGCCGCGACCCGGGGCCGCTGCGCGTCGCGCGCGAGGAGATCGAGGCTGCGCTCGCGGCCGTCGAGCCGGACGTGCTGGCGGCGCTGAAGCTCGCGGCCGACAACGTGCGTGCAGTCGCCGAAGCAGGGCTCGACGCCGAGCGGGAGGCGACGCTGCCGCAGGGCCAGCGCGTGACGCTGCGCGAGGTCCCCGTCGCACGTGCTGCGGTGTACGTGCCCGGCGGCCGCGCGCCGTACCCGAGCACGGTCGTGATGGGCGCGGTGACGGCCCGCGCGGCCGGCGTGCGGGAGGTCGTCGTGTGCACGCCGTCCGAGAGCCCGCTCGTGCTCGCCGCCTGCGCGCTCGCGGGCGTCGAGGAGGTCTACCGGATGGGCGGCGCGCACGCGATCGCGGCGCTCGCCCACGGGACGGAGACGATCCGCCCGGTCGACGTGATCGTCGGCCCCGGGAACCTCTACGTGCAGGAGGCGAAGCTCGTGGTCCGGGGCGAGGTCGGGATCGACGGCTTCGCCGGGCCGAGCGACCTGCTCGTGCTGCTCGACGGCGACGCGGATCCGCGTCTCGCGGCGCTCGACCTGCGCGCGCAGGCGGAGCACGGCGCCGACAGCCTCGTCGTCGCCGTCTCGCCGGACGAGGCGCTGCTCGACGCGCTCTCGCCGGCGCTCGACCCCGCGCCCGAGACGGGCGTCGGGGTGCTGGTGCAGGCACCGGACCTCGAGGCGGCGCTCGCATTCGCCGAGGTGTTCGCGCCCGAGCACCTGCAGCTGATCGGCCCCGCCGCGTAGGCGCTCGCGCCGCGTGTGACGCGCGCCGGCTGCCTGTTCGTCGGCGCGGGCGCCGCGACCGCCTTCGGCGACTACGTCGCCGGCTCCAACCACGTGCTGCCGACCGACGGCGCCGCCCGCTTCGCCTCCGGCCTCTCCGCGCGCACGTTCCGCCGCCGCATGGCGGAGGTGCGGATCCCGCCTGCAGCGGCGGCCGCGCTGGCGCCTGCGGGCGCCGCGCTGGCCCGTGCGGAGGGCTTCGAGGCCCACGCGGCGTCGATGCAGGCGCGCATTCGCGAGAATGGAGAGAGATGAGCCGCAGCGCCGAGATCCAACGCACCACCGGTGAGACCGACATCCGCCTGACGCTCGCGCTCGACGGCACGGGCGCCGGCACGCGCGCGACCGGCGTCGGCTTCCTCGACCACATGCTCGACCTGCTCGCGCGCCACGGCCGCATCGACCTCGACGTGAGCGCGAACGGCGACCTCGACACGGGTGCGCACCATACGGTGGAGGACGTCGGCATCTGCCTCGGGCAAGCGCTCGATCAGGCGCTCGGCGACCGCGCCGGCATCTACCGCTACGGGACCGCGACGATCCCGATGGACGAGGCGCGCGCCACCTGTGCGCTCGACATCTCCGGCCGCGCGTTCTGCGCGCTGGAGGCGGACCTGCCCGCGGGCGCGATCGGCAACTTCGACCACGAGCTGACGGAGGAGTTCTTCCGCGCGGTGGCGAGCAACGCGAAGCTGACGCTCCACCTCACCGTGGAGGCGGGCACGAACGTGCACCACATGATCGAGGCGCTGTTCAAGGCGTTCGCGCGCGCGCTGCGCGCCGCGGCCGCGATCGATCCGACCGAGACCGGCGTGCCGAGCACGAAGGGGACGTTGACGACGTGACGGTCGCAGGTTCAAATCCTGTCTCCCCGACGGTCGCGATCGTCGACTACGGGATGGGCAACCGCCGCTCGGTCGAGAAGGCGTTCGCGCACGTCGGTGCGCAGCCGCTGCTGACACGCGACCACGCCGCGATCCGCGCCGCGGACGGCGTCGTCGTGCCCGGTGTCGGCTCGTTCTCCCGCGCGATGGGCAACCTGCGCGAGCTCGGCCTCGACGACGTGATCGGGGAGCGCGCCGCGTCCGGCGTGCCCGTGCTGGGGATCTGCCTCGGCATGCAGCTGCTGTTCGAGAGCTCGGTGGAGGGCGGCGACTGCGCGGGCCTCGGACTGCTGCGCGGCGACGTGCGCCCGCTCGCGGCCGGCGGGCTGCGCGTGCCGCACATCGGCTGGAACGTCGTGCGCTTCGCGCGGGCGTCGCGGCTCACCGCCGCGCTGCCGCAGGAGGTCGCCTTCTACCACGTGCACTCCTACGTCGCGCACCCCGCCGACGCCGACGACGTGCTCGGCAGCGCCGAGTACGGCGAGCGCTTCGCGAGCGCCGTCGCGCGCGAGAACGTCTACGGCGTGCAGTTCCACCCGGAGAAGTCCTCGCTGCTCGGGCTGCGCCTGCTCGCGAGCTTCAGCGCCGCGTGCCACGAGCGCGCCCCCGCCGCCAGGAGGGATTGGCAGGACCCGCGCGAGCGGGTGGCGAGTGTGCGACCAAGCGGGGCAAGGACGCAGGGAGGCGGCAATAGCGGCGCTATTGCGCCGACCGAGGACGCCGCATCCGCGCAGCGTCGCACGCCGCCAGACGCCGCGGGGGTCCTGCCAATCCCTCCTAACGCCGCATGATCCTCTACCCGGCGATCGACATCCGCGACGGCAAGGCCGTGCGCCTGGCGCAGGGCGACTTCGCGGCCGAGACCGTCTACGACGCCGACCCGCTCAGCGCGGCGCGCGCGTGGGTCGAGGGCGGCGCGCGCTGGCTGCACGTCGTGGACCTCGACGGCGCGCGCGACGGCAGCCCGGCGAACCTGGCGCACCTGGAGCGGATCGCCGGCGAGCTGGGCGTGCCGGTGCAGTTCGGCGGCGGCCTGCGCTCGCTGGACGCCGTCGCCGCAGCGCTGGCTGCCGGCGCCGAGCGCGTGATCCTCGGGACCGCCGCCTACAACGACGTCGACTTCCTCGACGACGTGCTTGCCGCGCACGGCGACCGCGTCGTCGTCTCCGTCGACGTGCGCGGCGGGCGCGTCGCGAGCGCCGGCTGGACGCAGCAGACCGAGATGGAGGCCGCGGCGGTGATCGAGCACCTCCAGCGGCGCGGGGTCAAACGGCTCGTCTACTCGAGCATCGAGCGCGACGGGATGCTGACGGGTCCCGACCTCGACGAGGTGCGGCGCGTCTGCGAGGTCGTGCGCGGCACGTTCGTCTACTCCGGCGGGATCGGGACGCTCGAGGACCTGCGCGCGCTCGCCGGGCTGCGGCAGGTCAACCTGCGCGGCGTGATCGTCGGCAAGGCGCTGTACGAGCGGCGCTTCGGCGTCGCCGAGGCGTTGGCCGCGCTGGCGGCCTGATGCACACCAAGCGCGTCATCCCCTGCCTCGACGTCGACCGTGGGCGCGTCGTGAAGGGCATCGGCTTCCTCGACCTGCGCGACGCCGGCGACCCGATCGAGCTGGCGGAGCGCTACGACGCCGCCGGTGCGGACGAGCTCGTCTTCCTCGACATCACCGCGACGCACGACAAGCGCGACACCGTGGTGGAGTTGGCGCGGCGCACCGCCGACGACGTCTTCATCCCCTTCACGATCGGCGGCGGGATCCGCTCCGTCGAGGACGCGCAGGCCGTGCTCGACGCGGGCGCGGACAAGGTGTCGGTCAACTCGGCGGCCGTCGGGCGCCCGGAGCTGATCGACGAGCTGGCGGCGCAGTTCGGGAGTCAGTGCGTGGTCTTGGCGATCGACTGCAAGCGGCGTGCCGATGCGGAGGGCTGGGAGGTCTACGTCGCCGGCGGGCGCACGCCGACGGGCCGTGACGTCGTCGAGTGGGCGCGCGAGGGCGTGGAGCGCGGAGCGGGGGAGATCCTGCTCACGTCGATGGACCGCGACGGCACGAACGCCGGCTACGACCTCCGGCTCACGGCCGCGGTCGCGCAGGCCGTCGAGGTGCCGGTGATCGCCTCCGGCGGCGCCGGCCAGCTCGATCACCTCGTGCAGGCGCTGGAGGCCGGCGCGGACGCCGTGCTCTGCGCGACGATCTTCCACGACGGCCACCACACGGTCGCCGAGGTCAAGGCGCACCTCGCGGCGGCGGGGATCGCCGTGCGGCCGGTCGCCTAGCCGCGGGCGCGCTTGCGCTTCGGCAGCAGCTCGTAGATGTTCGCGTAGCCGGCGAGGTAGATCGCGCCGCGATCGGCGACGACCGGGTTGAACGCGCCGTCGGGCCAGCCGAACAGCTTCTTGCCCGTGCGCACGTCGAGCCCGAACGTGTCGTTCGCGGTCAGGTCCGAGAAGTAGACGACGTTGCGCACGATCGTCGCCGAGCCGGAGATCTTGTTGCCGACCGCGTAGCTCCAGCGCTTCGCGCCCGAGCGCGCGTCGAACGCGTAGAAGCTGCCGTCGTAGGAGCCGATGTAGACGGTCGGGCCGAGGCCGCGGACGTTCGCGACGGCGGGCGAGCCGTACACGTAGGCGCCCGTGCCCGTCGCCCACGCGAGCTTGCCCGAATGGGCGGCGAACGAGTAGACGCGACCGTCGGTGTTGCCCATGTAGACGCGCCCGAACGCGACCGCCGCCGTCGAGTAGAAGCGGCCCGAGCCGAAGCCGAAGTGGGTGCCGTTCGTGCCGACCGACCACACCTGCCTGCCGTCGCGGGCGCGGATCGCGTAGGCGTGGCCGGAGTAGTCGCCGAAGTACAGGATCCCGTCGGCGAGCGCGGGGCCGCCCTTGACCGCGCCGCCCGCGTGGTAGGCCCAGCGCGTGCGCCCGTTCTTCGCGTTCAGCGCGTAGACGGTCCCGTCCTCGGAGCCGAAGTAGAGCGTCCCCCTGTCGAGCAGGGGCGAGGACTCCGCGCGCGCCGGCAGGTCGCGCGCCCAGATCAGATGACCGCGCTTGGCGCCGTAGGCGGCGACGCGCCCGCCCGCGCCGCTGAGGCCGGTGAGCGCGACGGCGTAGACGTGGCCGTCGCCGACGGCGGGCGAGGCGGCGGCGAGGCGCCCGAGGCGCCGGGTCCAGACGACCTTCCCCGAATGCTTGTCGATCCCGCGCAACATGCCGTCGTCGTCGAGCATGTAGAGGCGCGGGCCGTCGATCGCCGGCGGGAACTCGATCAGCGCGCCGCCGCGGTAGGTCCAGCCGCGCGTGAACGGCGGGCGCAGGTTGCGCGGCGCGCCCGAGTAGTCGCGAGTGCGGGGGGGCGTGAAGCCGTACGTGGCCCACAGGAAGTCGTCGACCGCCTTCGGCTTCGGCGGCGGCGCGGTGGCCGTCGTCGCGGTCGTGAACTCGACGTTCGGGTGCGACACGTCGCCCGGCTTGCGGAGCGCCAGGACCGCCGCCGCGGCGCCCGCGAGGGCGAGCAGCGAGGCCAGGACGATGAGCAGTCCGCGCCGGCGACGGCGGGGAGGGGGACTCGACATCGGCGCCGGATGGTAGATGATCGCCTCGATGGGCCAATCCTCCCCCGACCTGCGCGCGCTGCCCGCCGCGGCGCCGTTGTACGACGTATTCGACTCCGAGCCGGGGGTTTGGGTGGTCGGCGGAGCGGTGCGGGATCTGCTGCTGGGCGGCGCGCCGGTCGATCTCGACTTGGTCGTCGAGGGGGATGCGGTCGCGGCGGCGTCGCGGCTCGGCGAGCTCGTGGTGCACGAGCGCTTCGGCACCGCGACGGTGGTCGTCGACGGCCATGCGTACGACTTCGCGCCGGCGCGGGTGGAGACCTACGCGCAGCCGGGCGCGCTGCCCGACGTGCGGCCGGCGGCGTTGGAGGAGGACCTGCTGCGGCGGGACTTCACCGTCAACGCGATCGCGTTGGGGCTCGACGGGCGACTCGTCGCCGCCCCGCACGCGCTGGCCGACCTCGACGCGCGCCTGCTGCGGGTCTTCCACGAGCGGAGCTTCGTGGACGACCCGACGCGGCTGCTGCGGCTCGTGCGCTACGCGACGCGGCTGGGGTTTGCGGTGGAGTCTCAGACCGAGGTCTTGGCCCGGGTGGCTGTGGCCTCGGGTGCGCTGGCGACCGTCTCCGCTGCGCGGATCGGCGGTGAGCTGCGACTGCTGCTGCGCGAGCCGCGGGCGCCGGCGGCGCTGACGTGGATCTCGGGCTGGCCGCTCGGGGTTCGCATCGCGTTCGACGCGGAGCTGGCGGAGCGGGCGATCGCGTTGCTGCCCGAGGACGGGCGGCGGGACCTGCTGCTGCTTGCGGTGACGGTGCGGGGTGTGCGGGTCGATCGGCTCTCCGCGTGGCTTGACGGGTTGGAGTTCGTGGCGGGAGATCGGGATGCCGTGCTGGTTGCCACTCAGGCGTCTGGCAGCGAGGGAGAGGATCTTGCGTCCGCGATCGCAGCCCGCTTCCGTGGGCAGCCGGTGGAGGCCGTGGCTCTGGCCGGTGCTTTGGGCGATCCCGGTCCGGCGCGCCGTTGGCTGGACGACCTGCGCCACGTCACGCTCACCATCGACGGCTCAGACCTCCTCGCCGCCGGCATCCCACAAGGCGAGGCCATCGGCCGAGCGCTCGCGGCGGCGCTGGCAGCGAAGCTCGACGGCAAAGCCCCCGACCGCGCCGCGGAGCTGGCCGTCGCACTCTCCGCGACCTGAACTGTGCAGGTCTATGGGTCTATGCGACCCATAGACCTGCACAGTTCTGCGAATACCATCTCCGCCGTGCAGCTTCCCGCCCCGTTCGCGCCGATCGGCGACCACATCGGAATCGCGCTGCCCGGCGGGCGGGCGCTGTTCACGACGCGGCGTGGCGGAGTGAGCACCGGCCCGTACGCGAGCCTCAACCTCGGCCGCTCCACAGACGACGAGCCAGCCGCCATCGACGAGAACCGCCGCCGGCTGGCAGCCGCCATCGATATCTCCCTCGATGACCTCGTCCAGGTTCGCCAGGTCCATGGCGTGCACGTCGAGCGGATCGAGCAGCGGCCGCAGGAGCGGATCGAGGCGGATGGGCAGGCGACCACGCTGCGGGGAATGGCGCTGCTGGCCATCACCGCCGACTGCCTCCCGATCGCGCTCGTCGGGCCCGGCGCCGTCGCGATCCTCCACGCCGGCTGGCGCGGCCTGGCGAACGGCGTCATCGAGGAGGGGGTCAAGGCCATCGGCGCTCCGTTCGCCGCCGCCATCGGCCCGGGCGCCGGCGGCTGCTGCTACGAGGTCGGCGACGAGGTGCGAGCCGCGTTCGGCGCGAGCGGCCGCACGGTCGACCTCAAGGCGATAGCGCGCGAGCGGCTCGCAGCGGCGGGCGTCGCCGAGATCCACGACACCGGCCTCTGCACGATCTGCTCGCACCCGGGCCTGTTCTTCTCACACCGGCGCGACGGCGGGATCACCGGTCGGCAGGCGGGTGTCGTGTGGCGGAGTTGATTGTCGGCCTCGACGTCGAGCGCGTGCGGGCCAACGTCGCGGAGGCACACGAGCGGATCGCGCAGGCGGCCCAGCGTGCCGGCCGCACGCCGCGGGACGTCGAGCTGCTCGCGGCCGTCAAGTACGTCGCGCTCGAGGAGCTGCCGGTGCTCGCCGACGCCGGCCTCACGCTGCTCGGCGAGAACCGCGCGCAGGAGCTGGAGGCGAAGGCGGCCGCGCATCCGGGTCGGTTCACGTGGGACTTCATCGGCCACCTGCAGAGCCGCAAGGTCAAGCAGATCGTCCCGCACGTGCGGCTGATCCACTCGGTCGCGAGCGACTCGGTGCTCGAGCAGCTCGCGCGCCACGGCCCCGCCCACCCCGGGCTCGAGGTGCTCATCGAGGTCAACGTCGCCGGCGAGGCGTCGAAGAGCGGTGTCGCCCCGGCCGAGCTGGCGGCGTTCGTGGAGCGCTGCCCGGTGCCCGTCGCCGGGCTGATGACGATGCCGCCGCTCGCCGCGGCGCCCGAGCAGAACCGCCGCCATTTCGCCGCGCTGCGCGAGCTGGCCGCCGCGCACGGCCTCGAGCAGCTCTCGATGGGTACCTCGCAGGACTACGAGGTCGCGGTCGAGGAGGGCGCCACGATCGTGCGACTCGGCTCGACGCTGTACCGATGAGCGGCCGCTAGTGGTCATAATGCTGTGCAGGGATTCACGCACCTTGCGCGAACCCTTCAACCCATGGCACTCCGCGACAGCTGGCATCGCACGCTCGTGTACTTCGGCCTCGCCGTCGAGGACGAGTACGACGAGCCCGAGCGCGAGGCGTACCACGAGCCGGAGGTCGAGCTCGAGGACCGCTACCGCGACCGTCCGAACGTCCGGCGCCTCTCGTCGAGCCGGCGCCGGCGCGACGAGATCGACGACATCTTCGCCGACGAGCCCGGCACCGAGCGGCGCACGAGCGTGCTCCGACCGGTCGGCGGCGGCGGCGCGCGCAACGGGCGCCAGGACGTGCGCGTCCACCTCGTCGTGCCGAAGTCGTTCAACGACGCGCAGGACGTCGCGGACAAGTTCAAGGACGCGATCCCCGTGATCCTCAACCTGCAGGGCTCCGACACCGATCTCGCCAAGCGCCTGATCGACTTCTCCAGCGGTCTCACCTACGCGCTCGACGGCGGCATGCAGCGGATCGCCGACAAGGTCTTCCTGCTCACCCCGCGCAACGTCGAAGTCTCCGCCGAGGAGCGCGCGCGGCTGATCGAGAAGGGCTTCTTCAACCAGAGCTAGGCGGAGTGGGTCCCACCCACCCACCCACCACCCGCACTGCCGCCCCGACTCGCCGGAGGTACGCTTGAAGCCCATGCGCGTCGGACTGATCGGAGCGGGCAACATGGCATCCGCGCTCGCGCGCGGATGGGGCGATCCGGTGCTCTGCACCGACGCGATCGCCGCACGTGCCGCGGCGCTGGCGGCCGAGCTGGGCGGCGAGGTCGCGGCCTCCAACGCGGAGCTGGCGCAGCAGGCCGACGTCGTCGTGCTCTGCCACAAGCCCGACCAGCTCGCCGCCGTCGCGGAGGAGGTCGCGCCGCACGCGCAGGCCGTCGTCTCGATCCTCGGCGGTGTGGGACTGGAGGCGCTGCGGGGCGCCTATCCGGGCGTGCCGGTGATCCGCCTGATGCCGAACGTGGCCGTCGAGGTGCGCCAGGGCGTGATCTGCATCGCCGCCGCGCCCGACGTGCCGGCGGCGCTCGCCTCCGAGGTCGTCGCGCTGCTGGAGCGCGTCGCCACGGTCGCCCACGTGCCGGAGCCGCTGATGGAGGTCGCGACCGCCGTGATGGGCGTCGGGCCGGCGTACGTATCGCTGTTCGTCGAGGCGCAGGTCGATGCCGCCGTGCGCCTCGGGATGCCGCCCGAGCTCGCGGCGCAGCTCGCGACCGCGACCGCGGCCGGCACCGCCGCCCTGCTCGCCGCACGCGACTACGACACGCTCGGGGTGCGCCGCGCGGTCACCTCGCCGGGCGGCTCGACGGCGCGCGGGCTCGCGGCGCTGGAGCAGGGCGGCCTGCGCAGCTCCTTCCAGGCTGCGGCCGAGGCGGTCGTGCACGGCGGTGGGCGGTGAGCGCGGCGGCGGTCGTCGTCTTCGCGACGGTGCGCCACGACATCGCCCGGTACCTCAGCGCGCTGTTCCTCGTCTACCTGATCCTGATCTTCGCCTACGTCATCCTGAACATCATGTTCTCGGTTGGGATCAGACCGCCGTACTGGCGCTGGTTCAACGCCGTGTACACGTTCCTGCGCGACGTCGTCGAGCCGTACCTGCGGATCTTCCGGCGCTTCCTGCCGATGCTCGGTCCGTTCGACCTCAGCCCGTGGATCGCGACGATCGTGCTGATCATCGTCCGCAGGATCGTCGTGTCGCTCGTCGACGGGTGATGGACACCGCGGAGGCTGTGGAGGCGCGCACCGGACCGGCAGGCTGGCTGTTCGCCGGGGCGGTGCTGCTGCTCGTGCTCGGCGTCGACCAGCTGACGAAGGCGCTCGTGCGCGGCGCGATCGTCGAGGGCGAGACACGCGAGGTCTTCGGTCCGCTGACGTTCGTCAACGTCCACAACCCCGGCGTCGCGTTCGGCTTCCTCGGCGGCGGCGGCCTGCCGGTGCTGCTCGTGACGGCGGCGGCGCTCGCGCTGCTGATCGGCTACTTCGCGCGCCATCCGGAGCGGCCGTTGCTGTGGCTGCCGACGGGGTTGCTGCTCGGCGGCGCCGTCGGGAACCTGCTCGACCGGCTCAGACAGGGTTACGTGACCGACTTCATCCACTTCCCGCACTGGCCCGCGTTCAACGTCGCCGACATGTGCATCACGGGCGGCGTCGTCGCGCTCGCGCTCGTGCTCGAGCACCATGGTCGAACCGCGACTGCTTGAGGTCCCGGCCGCGGCCGAGGGCGAGCGGCTGGACCAGTTCCTGGCGCGGGCGGGCGGGATGGGATCCCGCTCGCAGGCGCAGCGGGCGATCGACGATGGCCGGGTGACGGTGAACGGCACGGCGCAGCCGAAACGCCACCGCGTCGCGGTGGGCGAGCGGATCGAGGTCGCGCCCGAGCGGTCCGCCGCGCTCGACGCAGCGGCCGCGGAGGTCCCGTTCGCGATCGCCTACGAGGACGAGCACCTGCTCGTCGTCGACAAGCCGGCCGGCGTCGTCGTGCACCCGGCCCGCGGGCACCATGGCGCGACGCTCGCCGAAGCGCTCACCGGCCGCGCGGCCGGCGGCGAGGAGCCCGCTCGCGCCGGGATCGTGCACCGCCTCGACAAGGACACCTCCGGCCTGCTCGTCGTCGCGAAGTCCGATGTGGCGCACCGTGCGCTGCAGGAGGCGATCCGCGCGCGCGAGCTGCGGCGCGAATACCTCGCGCTCGTGGAGGGCTGCCCGCCGGCGCGCAGCGGCACGATCGACGCGCCGATCGGCCGCGACCGCCGCGTACGCACGCGCCGCTCGACCGACACCGACGAGCCGCGCGAGGCGCGCACGCACTTCACGCTGGAGCGGGCGTTCGCGGACTACGCGCTGCTGCGGGTGGTGCTGGAGACCGGCCGCACGCATCAGATCCGCGTGCACCTGGAGGCGATCGGGCACCCGGTCGCGGGAGATCCCGAATACGGCACGGCGAGCGTCCTGGGCTTGCAGCGCCAGTTCCTGCACGCCGCGCGGCTCGCCTTCGCCCACCCGCTCACGGGGGAGCCGATCGACGTCGCCTCGCCGCTGCCGCCGGACCTCGCCGCCGCGCTGGAGCGGCTGGCCGCGTAGAATCAGGGGAAATCGCTGTCCCCGACCCCGGTCGGCTCGGACGCGCGGCCCTGCCCGGTGCGCCTGCACCGGGTCCGCGACGTCTCGATCGGGACTCTGCACCACCATCCAAGGGAGCACACACCGTGGCTCAAGTCGGAATCAGGGAGCTGCTGGAGGCCGGCGTTCACTTCGGTCACCAGACGCGCCGCTGGAACCCCAAGATGCGCCGCTTCATCCATGGCGAGCGCGAAGGCATCTACATCATCGACCTGCTGCAGACGGACGCGCTGCTGCAGGAGGCGCGCGAGTTCGCCTCGGCGCTCGCCCACCGCGGCGGCACCGTCCTTTTCGTCGGCACCAAGAAGCAGGCGCGCGACGCGATCAAGGAGTCGGCCGAGGCGTCCGGGATGCCGTACGTCAACCACCGCTGGCTCGGCGGCCTGCTGACGAACTTCGGCACGATCTCCGGCCGCATCCAGCGCCTGCACGACCTCGAGCGCTATGACACCGAGGGCCAGCTCGCGCTGCTGCCGACGCGCGAGCGGATGGCCGCCCAGGCGGACCTCGCGAAGCTGCGCGCGAACCTCGGCGGCGTCAAGAACATGGGCCGCGTGCCCGATGCGATGTTCGTCGTCGACCTCAAGGTCGAGGCGATCGCCGTCGCCGAAGCGCGGCGCCTGCGGATCCCGATCATCGGGCTCGTCGACACGAACTGCGATCCGGACGGGATCGACTACGTGATCCCGGGCAACGACGACGCGATCCGCTCGTGCGCTGTGATAGCGCAGGCGCTCGGCGACGTGATCGGCGAGGGCAACAAGATCTTCCGCGAGGAGGAGGAGCGCGCGCGCAAGGAGGCCGAGGAGAAGGCCCGCATCGAAGCCGAGGCGCGGGCCGCGCGCGAGGCCGAGGAGCAGGCCAAGCGCGAGGCGGCCGAGCAGGCCAAGCGCGAGGCCGAGGAAGCCAAGCGCGCCGCCGAGCAGGCAGCCGCCGCCGAGCAGCAGGCTGCCGCCCAGGCCGCGGCCGCCGCGCAGCAGGCGCAGGCTGCGCCGACGCCCGCGGCGTCTGTCCCGCCGCCCGCTGCGGCTGCGCCTGCGGAGTCCGTCCCGCCGCCGGCTGCGGCCGCCGCCACGGAGTCCGTCGCGCCGCCGAAGGCCGAGGAGCCCGCTCCGACGCCGGAGCCCGAGGCCGCCGCGCCCGCCACCGAGGAGCAGCCACCCGCAGAGGCGGCCCCGGCCGCCACGACCGACGACGCCGGCTCCGGGGGGGAGCCCAGCCCATGAGCATCACCGCCCAGGACGTGAAGGCCCTGCGTGAGCGCACCGGCGCGGGGATGATGGATTGCAAGAAGGCCCTCGTCGACGCCGACGGCGACGTCGAGAAGGCGATCGAGGCGCTGCGCGTGAAGGGCATCGCGAAGGCCGAGAAGCGCGGCGAGCGCGCGGCCAGCGAGGGCACCGTGCAGTCCTACATCCATGCGAACGGCAAGATCGGCGTGCTCGTCGAGGTCGACTGCGAGACCGACTTCGTCGCCCGCAACGACGACTTCGTCGGCTTCGCGCGGGACCTCGCGCTGCACATCGCCGCGGCCGGCCCCGTCGCGGTCGACGAGGACGGCGTGCCGGCCGAGGACGTCGAGCGCGAGACGCGCATCGCCGAGGAGACGTTCGCCGACAAGCCCGACAACATCCGCCCCGGCATCGTCAAGGGCAAGGTCGACTCCTGGCTCAAGGAGGTCGTGCTGCTCAAGCAGCCGCACGTCAACGCGGAGAAGTACGAAGGCCGGACGATCGAGGAGATCCGCGCGGAGCTCGCCTCGAAGACCGGCGAGAACGTCGTCATCCGACGCTTCACGCGGTTTGCCGTCGGCGACTGACCCAGAACCAGCGAACGCGCCGGATCCTGTCTTCCGGCGCGTCCTGCTGAAGCTCTCCGGCGAGGCGCTGATGGGCGCCCAGGAGTACGGCGCCGACCCGGAGCGGATCGCCGCGATCGCGCGGCAGGTCGCGCACGTGCGTCGGCGCGGCGTCGAGCTCGCGATCGTCGTCGGCGGCGGCAACATCTTCCGCGGGCTCGCCGCGCAGGCGTCCGGGATGGACCGCGCGACCGGCGACTACATGGGCATGCTCGCGACCGTGCTCAACGCGCTCGCGCTGCAGGACGCGCTCGAGAAGGCGGACGTGCCGACGCGCGTGCTGTCGGCGATCGCGATCTCCGAGGTCGCCGAGCCCTACATCCGCCGCCGCGCGATGCGCCACCTCGAGAAGGGCCGGATCGTGATCTTCGCCGCGGGCACCGGCAACCCGTTCTTCACGACCGACACGGCCGCGGCGCTGCGCGCGACCGAGATGCACGCCGAGGTGATCCTGATGGCCAAGAACGGGGTCGAGGGCGTCTACAGCGCCGACCCGGCGCTCGACCCGGGTGCCGAGTTTTTGCCCGAGATCTCGCACATGGAGGCCGTCGAGCGGCGCCTGCGGGTGATGGACACCACGGCGCTGACGCTCTGCATGGAGAACAAGCTGCCGATCGTCGTCTTCAACATGGCCGACGAGGCGAACATCGACCGGATAGTGTGCGGGCAACGCGTCGGAACGCTGGTGAGGACATGATCGAAGAGCTGCTGCAGGACGCCAAGGAGCGGATGGCGAAGTCGGTCGAGTCGACCCGGCACGAGTTCGGCTCGGTCCGCACCGGCCGCGCGACGCCGGCGCTGCTGGACCGCATCGTCGTCGACTACTACGGCGCGAGCACGCCGCTCAAGCAGCTCGCGACGATCAACGCCCCGGAAGCGCGCATGCTCTCGATCCAGCCCTACGACAAGGGCTCGATCAAGGCGATCGAGAAATCGATCCTCGAGTCCGACATCGGGCTGACGCCGAGCAACGACGGCAACCTCATCCGCCTCAGCATCCCCGAGCTGACCGAGGAGCGGCGCAAGCAGCTCGTCAAGGTCGTGCGCGGGATCGCCGAGGAGGGACGGATCGCGATCCGCAACGTGCGCCGCGACGTGATGCACGACCTGCGCGAGCTGCGCGACGCCGGCGAGGCCGGCAGCGACGACGAGCACCGCGCCGAGGGGGAGCTGCAGAAGCTGACCGACGAGAAGGTCGCCGAGCTCGACGGGCTGCTGAAGCACAAGGAAGAAGAGATCCTCGAGGTCTGACATGGCCGACGAGGACGGGCGCGCGCGCTACGTCGCGATCATCACGGACGGGAACGGGCGCTGGGCCGAGCAGCGCGGGTTGCCCGTGACCGAGGGGCACAGAGCGGGGGCGGAGAACGTGAAGGCGCGGCTGCGGGACGCGGTCGACCTCGGCGTCGAGCAGCTGACGATCTACGCGTTCTCGACGGAGAACTGGGCGCGCTCGATCGACGAGGTCAAGGCGCTCGTGAAGATGTTCAGCGAGTACATCGATCGCGAGACGCCCGAGCTGCACGAGGAGGGGGTGCGGCTGCGCTTCATCGGCCGCCGCGACCCGCCGGTGCCCGAGCGGATCGTCGAGCAGATGCGCTGGGCGGAGGAGCTGACCGCCGCCAACGACCGCATCACGTTCTTCATCCCCTTCAACTACGGCGGGCGGGCGGAGATCGTCGACGCGGCACGCAGCTTCACCGGCGAGACAGAGGAGGATTTCCGCCGCCATCTCTACGCGCCGGAGATGCAGGACCCCGACGTCGTGATCCGCACCAGCGGCGAGCAGCGGCTCTCCAACTACCTGCTGTGGCAGACCGCCTACTCGGAGCTGATCTTCCGCGACGAGCTGTGGCCCGACTTCGATCGCGCGTCCTTCGAGGCCGCGCTCGCGGAGTACGGCGCGCGGCGGCGCCGCTTCGGGGGGCGCGTCGAGTGAGCGACCGGCCGACCCGTCCGGGGCGACGGCCGCCGCCGAGCGTGCGCCGCACGCGCCGAACGGCTCGCCGCAACACCGGCTCCGACCTCGGCGCACGCGTGATCGTGGCGATCCCGGCGGCGCTCGCGGTGATCGTCGTCAACGCCGTCGGCGGGCTGCTGTGGACGCTCGCGCTGCTCGTCGTGGGGGTCGTCTGCCTCGGCGAGCTCTACGACCTGCTCAAGCCGGTGCGTCCGGTGCGGCTCGCCGGCTTCCTCGCGTTGGCGGGGCTGCTGCTCGCCGCGCAGTACGGGACGCAGTTCCACATCCTGCTCGCGGCGGTCGCCGCCGTGCCCGTGCTGTTCGTGCTGACCGCATGGAGCCCGAGCGGCGAGCACGCGACGCTCGCGATGGCGACGACGCTCTTCGGCGTCTACTGGGTCGGCTTCGCGCTCGCGCACGCGGTGCTGCTGCGGGGGCTGCCGCACGGCAACGCGATCGTCATCGACGTGCTCGTGGGGACGTTCATCGGCGACACCGGCGCCTACTTCGGCGGGCGCAACTTCGGCCGGCGCCCGCTCGCACCGCGGATCTCGCCGAACAAGACGGTCGAGGGGCTCGTGATCGGGATGGGCGCGGCGATCCTCGCGGTCTTCCTCGCCGGCCTCTACCAGGACTGGCTCAGCACCGCCGACGCGCTGCTGCTCGGCCTCGGCGTCGCGATCGCCGCCCCGATCGGCGACCTGTTCGAGTCGTTCGTCAAGCGCGACATCGGCATCAAGGACACCGGCAGGGCGTTCGGCGCCCACGGCGGCGCGCTCGACCGCGTCGACGCCGCGCTGTTCGCGGCGGTCGTGGGCTACTACGTCTGGTACGCGCTGGCGTGAGCCGCGTCGACCGAGGAACCGGTCGTGCCGCCTGGGCGCCGCACCGTCTTGTAGTGTCGGTGCCGGGAGAATGCTCAATTGATGCTCAGCACTTGCCGATACGCCGATCATGAAGGCTGGGCTCTCGCATGCCGGCGCTCCTAGCCACTACGGCGCCGGTGATCAAATGGTTCCTGCTCGCTGGAGGTCTCGTGGGCAGCACCTCGGCGCTCGGCGTCAGCGTGGGCACGATCGGCTGCTCCCTATGGGTGGCCGCCGGAGGCAAGCCGCAGTGGGCAAATGTGATCGGAGTGGCCGGTGGCCTGGGTGCCGTCTTCGGGTCCGGGGTATTGCTGTGGGCGCTGCTTAGTGACAATCTGGTCTAGAACTATCATGATGATTTCACGTCGACTGCTCGTATTTCCGCTCGTCTTCGCTGCCGGTGTCGCCGGCGCGGCGATGGCGTCAGCGACCAATCTCGACGTTGGCTGGCGCTTGGGCCTGTGCGCCGCAGTGGAGATCCCAGCGGTCGGGATCGGGCTGTGGTACCTGCTCGGCTCGAACACCGGCATGGATCCGACGATCCTGTTGCGAGAGGCGATCCGGGCCTCCATGCGCGTCGTCACGCCACTCGCCGTCCTCGTGGTGGTCGTGGTCAGCCTTGCGACGGGATGGCACACGATCACGGCGATCGCGTTGGCTGGAGCCGTGACCGTGGACCTGTTTCTGCTGCAAGGCTTCGAGTCGCTGTTGCGATGGACCCGGTCCTATGAGCTGCGCTCGGTCCAGCAGTTCAGCATGATGCAGGAGCGAGCCGAAGCCATGCAGGCACAGGCGCGCGAGGACTACATCGCGGAGACGTCGCGCAAGAAGGCCTTCCTCGCATACGCACTGCCGCAGCGGTTCCTGCAGTCGATCCTCTACCGCTGGCGCCTCCTGATGTATTCGAGGCGGGCGCTGCGAGCGAGGCGCGACGCCGACGCCGCCGAGAACCTTCAGGCGGCGCAGGAGCAGGTCCACCAGGAAATCGCTTAGGCCCCGCAAAGCCCGCCACCTACAATGAGGGGCCCGCATGCCCCGCCGCCTTCTCATCCTCGGCTCGACGGGCTCGATCGGCACGCAGGCGCTCGACGTGGTCGCGCGCTCGGAGGAGCTCGAGCTGGTCGGGCTCTCGGCCGAGTCCTCATGGGAGCCGCTCGTCGCCCAGGCGCGCGCGCTCGGCGTGCAGCGGATCGCGCTCGCCGACGCTGACGCAGCCGCGCGTGCGGCGGAGGCGTGGACGGACGGGGAGGTGCTCGCCGGCGCGGAAGGGCTCGTGCGGCTCGTCGTCGAGAGCAACGCCGACTTCGTGCTGAACGCGCTCGTCGGCTCGGCCGGCCTCGGGCCGACCGTCGCGACGCTCGGCGAGGGGATGGACCTCGCGCTCGCGAACAAGGAGTCGCTCGTCGTCGGCGGCGAGCTCGTGATGGCGCTCGCGGAGGCGACCGGCGCGACGATCATCCCGGTCGACTCCGAGCACTCGGCGATCTACCAGCTGCTGCATGGGGAAGAGCCCGGCACGGTCGAGCAGCTGATCCTCACCGCCTCGGGCGGCCCGTTCCGCGGGCGCAGCGTCGAGCAGCTGCGCGACGTCACCGTCGAGCAGGCGCTCGCGCACCCGACGTGGGCGATGGGCGGCAAGATCACGATCGACTCCGCCACGCTCATGAACAAGGGCCTCGAGCTGATCGAGGCGCACCACCTGTTCGGGACGCCGTACGAGCGGATCGAGGTGGTCGTGCATCCGCAGTCGATCGTCCACAGCCTCGTGCAGCTGTGCGACGGCGCGACGCTCGCGCACCTCGGCTACCCGGACATGCGCGTGCCGATCTCCTATGCGCTGCACCATCCAGAGCGCGCGGAGGTGCCGGTCAAGCCGCTCGACCTCGTGAGCGTCGGCTCGCTCACGTTCGAGGCGCCCGACGAGGAGACGTTCGCCTGCCTGCGGCTCGCGCGCGAGGCGGCCGTCGCCGGCGGCACCGCGCCGTGCGTGCTGAACGCCGCCAACGAGGTCGCCGTGCACGCGTTCCTCGCCGGCCGGCTGCGCTTCACTGCGATCGCCGACGTGATCGCGCAGACGCTGGACGCGGTGCCCGCCGGGCGCGTGCATGCGTTCGAGACGCTGTACGGAGCCGACCGCGACGCGCGCGCGGCGGCACAGATCGCGATCGAGCAGCGCGCGGCGGCGGCATGACCTACTTCCTCGCGTTCGCCGGCTTCGCGATTCTGATCATCCTGCACGAGGCGGGGCACTTCGCCGCGGCGAAGGCGGTGGGGATGCGCGTCGAGCGCTTCTCGCTGTTCTTCGGCAAGCCGCTCGTCTCGGTCCGTCGCGGTGAGACCGAGTACGGGATCGGGCCGATCCCGCTCGGCGGCTACGTGAAGATCACCGGCATGAACCCGCGCGAGGAGCTGGCGCCGGAGATCGCTCACCGCGCCTACTACCGCCAGCCGGTCTGGAAGCGGATCGTCGTGATCTCGGCGGGGCCGGCGGTGAACGTCGCGATCGCGTTCCTGCTGCTGTGGGGGCTGCTGCTCGTCAACGGGCAGGGGATCTCCACGACGCGGGTCGACGCAGAGGGCCTCCTGCAACCGGCTGCCCGCTATCTGCAGCCGGGCGACCGGATCGTGAGCGTCGACGGTGTCTCGAACGGCCTCGAAGCGATCACCTCGCAGGTCCGCAGCCATCGCTGCGCGGGGACGCTCGTCGACGGCTGCGTGGCGACCACGCCCGCCCACGTCGTCGTCGTGCGCGGCGGCCGCCGGCTCGCATTCGACATCCGCCCGCGCTACGTCGCGAAGCCGACGCCCGAGCAGCGCAAGAACCACATCAAGATCACTCCCGCCATGCGGCTCGGCATCCAGTTCGCTCCGGGCACGCGCGATCTCGGTCCCGCGCCGGCCGCGAGCCTCAGCGTCACGACGATGTGGGACGTCACGACCGCCACCGTCACGCGCATCGCGAAGCTGTTCCACGCGAAGGACCGCAAGCAGCTCTCCGGCACCGTCGGCGCCTACGAGGTCACGCGCGAGTCGTTCGCGTTCAGCCTCTCCTACGCGCTCGGGGTGCTCGCGCTGATCTCGCTCTCGCTGGCGATCATCAACCTGTTCCCGTTCCTGCCGCTCGACGGCGGCCACATCTTCTGGGCGCTGGCGGAGAAGGTGCGCGGGCGCGCGATCCCGTTCTCGGTGATGGAGGGTGCGAGCGTCGTCGGCTTCGCGCTCGTGATCCTGCTGTTCGTCGTCGGGCTGTCGAACGACATCGACCGTCTGCAGCACGGCGGCTTCAACGTGCGCTGACGTACACTGGGGCGCAGATGGCCTCCAAGCGGCAGATCCACGTCGGCGGGGTGCCGATCGGCGGTGGCGCACCGGTCGCCGTGCAGACGATGACGAAGACGGAGACCGCGGACCTCGCCGCGACGATGGCGCAGATCCGCCGCGTCGCCGAGGCGGGAGCGGACATCGTGCGCTGCGCGGTGCCGCGCGACGAGGACGTCGAGGCGCTGAGGACGATCGTGCGCGAGTCGCCGATCCCCGTGATCGCCGACATCCACTTCAACCACACGCTCGCACTGAAGGCCTTGGACGCCGGCGCCCATTGCGTGCGCCTGAACCCCGGCAACATCGGCGGCCCCGACAAGGTCGCGGAGGTGGTGGCGAAGGCCAAGCAGCTGAAGATCCCGCTGCGGATCGGCGTCAACTCCGGCTCGCTGCCCAAGCACCTGCACGCGCTCGAGCGCGAGAACAGCGTCGAGGCGCTCGTCACCGCCGGGGTCGAGTTCGTCGAGCTGATGGAGCGGCTCGAGTTCGACGACTTCAAGGTCTCGATCAAGTCGACGAACGTGCCGAACACGATCGCCTCCAACCGCCTGCTGTCGCAGCGGATCCCGTATCCGCTGCACCTGGGGATCACGGAGGCGGGCACGAAGTGGACGGGCTCGCTCAAGAGCGCGGTCGGCTTGGGCACCCTGCTCGCCGACGGCATCGGCGACACGATCCGCATCTCGCTCTCCACCTTCCACGCCGAGGAGGAGGTGAAGGTCGCCTGGGAGATCCTCAAGGCGCTGCAGCTGCGCGAGCGCGGCCCGGTGCTGATCGCCTGCCCGACCTGCGGACGCCTGCAGTTCGACATGGACACCGTCGTGGCGGAGATCGAGCGGCGGTTGGAGGCGTACGCGGACCCGATCGAGGTCGCCGTGCTCGGCTGCGCGGTGAACGGGATCGGCGAGGCCTCGCACGCCGACTTCGGCATCACCGGCGCGAAGAACGAGGGCCTCGTCTTCAGCCGCGGCAAGGCGCTGCGCAAGGTCCCGACCGAGCAGCTCGTCGACACGCTCTTCGCCGAGATCGACAAGTACGTCGGCTCCAAGCGGATCGAGGTCGACGCCGCCGAGGCCGCCGAGGGCGCCGCCTGGCTGCAGCAGATCGAGGACGCGAACGCGGGCGAGATGACGCCCGAGCGCCTCGCCGCGCTGGAGCGGGCCAAGCAGGCCGAGGAGGCCGACGAGATGTCCGGCGCGCTGCTGGAGACCGTCGCCGAGCGCGCACGCCTCGACGAGGCCGCCTCGCCGACGGCCGGGCGCCGCTTCACGCGCACCTGAGGTCACGATGACGGCGGTGCGGGAGACTGGCGCGATCCGGCCGCTCGAGCTCGCGGACCTGCCGGCCGCGGCCGCCGTCTTCGAACGCGCGATGAGCACCGGGTCGACCCCCGCCGGCCTCGAACGGCTGCTGCGGCGCACCGCGCTGGAGGATCCATGGGCCGATCCCGAGCTGCCACCGCTCGTGTGCACCGGGGACGACGGCGAGATCGCCGGCCTGCTGCTCACATGCACGCGGCGGGTGCGCTTCGAGGGCGAGCCGGTGCGCACGACGGCCGGCAGCCACGTGATCGTCGATCCGGCCGCACAGGGGCACGCGTACGGCAGGGCGCTGATCGAGCGCTCGTGGGCGGCGCCGAAGCAGCTCTCCTTCACCGACGGGGCGACCGACCGCGCCGGCGAGCTGCTGCAGCGGATGGGCTTCACGCTGTTGCAGCTCGAATCGCTGGAATGGACGACCGTGCTGCGCCCGGCCGCCTACTGGCAGGGACGCACGCGGACGCTTGGAGCGGCGGGACGCGCGCTGGCGAGAGCGCTCGACGCGCTGCTCGTGCGCACGCCGCTCGCGGGCGCGCGGCGACCGCCGGGGCTCACGGACGAGCCGCTGACCCCGGCGCTGATGCTGGAGCAGCTGGAGCCGCTGACCGCCTGGGCCCGCCTGCGCGTCGACTACGACCTGCCGTTCCTGACGTGGCTCTTCGCGCAGCTCGCCGACGACCACCCGCAGGGGAGGCTCGCGGCGCGGCTCGTGCGCCGCGACGGCGCCGCGATCGGCTGGCACATCAGCCTGATCCCGCCGCGCGGGATCGCGCAGGTGCTGCAGGTCGTCGCCGCGCCCGCCGACATGGGGGCGGTCCTCGGCGCGTTGATCGCGCACGCGCACACGTGCGGAGCGAGCGCCGTCAGCGGCCGGCTCGAAGCGCCGCTCGTCGACGCGATCACGGCGCGGCGCACGATCCTGCGTCGCGGCGGCCTCGTGCTCGCGCGCGCGAAGGACCCGGCGATGCTCGCCGCGATCCAGAACGGCTCCGCGCTCTTCACGCGCCTCGACGCCGACTGGTGGATCGACCCGACCGGGCGCTGACCGGCGTCGGCGGCGCACGCGGCACGCTAGCCTCGCGCCCGGAATGCCGCTCGCCTACGATCGCCAGGGCTCTGGGCCGCCGCTGCTACTGATCCACGGCATCGGCTCGCGCCGCGGCGTGTGGAAGCCCGTGATCGAGCAGCTCGCCGGCGAGCGCGAGACGGTCGCGATCGACCTGCCGGGCTTCGGCGACTCGCCGCCGCTCCCGCCCGGCACCGAGCCGACCGTCGCCGCGCTCACCGACGCCGTCGAGGCCTTCGTCGACGAGCAGGGACTCGACCGTCCCGACGTCGTCGGCAACTCGCTCGGCGGCGGGATCGCGCTCGAGCTCGGGCGCCGCGGCGCGGTGCGGTCCGTCACGGCGCTCTCGCCGATCGGCTTCTGGACGCCGGCGGAGCGGCGCGCCGGCGCCGTCATGCTGAGCCTCAGCCGCCTGCTCGCCCGCCATGCCCGCCCGCAGGCGTTGGCGCTCACGCGCTCCGAGCTCGGCCGCCGCGCGGCGTTCAACCTCTTCTACGGCAAGCCGGGCCGAAAGGACCCCGACGAGCTGGCGGCGGACGTCATTGGGCTCGGCTCCGCGCCCGGGTGGGACGCCACGCTCCCGCACACGCGCCGCCACGTCTTCCACGACGGCGACGAGCTGCGCCTGCCGGTGACGATCGCGTGGGGCACGAAGGACCGCCTGCTGCGCCCGCGCCAGGCCGAGCGCGCGCGTGCTGCGATACCGGCCGCGCGCCACGTTCCGCTGCCGGACTGCGGCCACGTGCCGATGAGCGACGATCCGGAGGGAATTGCGGCGCTGCTGCGAATCTCTGTCGCATGACGGTGGTTACAGTCTCCGTGGTGAAGCTCCGCCGGTCGCTGCCCGCTTGCATTCTCGCCGTCCTCGCCGCGCTGCTGTTGGCGCCGGCCTCCGGCAGCGCCTACGTCGTCGGCATCGCCGACCAGAGCCCGGCCGTCTTCGACGACCCGTTCCTCGCACAGCTCGCGCCGCTGCGCACCCGCTACATCACGCCATACGACTCCGTCTTCAAGAATCGCGCCATGCTCGACGCCTGGATGACCGCCGCGCACGACGCGAACATGGAGGTCGTCGTCGCGTTCAACCCGCCGGCGAGCATGAAGTGCCCCAACCTCGGCCGCGCGAAGGGCTGCAGGCCCGTCAGCGGGGCGCGCTTCAAGGCCGCCTTCCGTGCGTTCCACCGCCGCTATCCGTTCGTGCGGATCGTGCAGCCGTGGAACGAGGTCAACAACCTCACGCAGCCGACCGCGCACCACCCCGAGGCGGTCGTCGCCTACTACAAGCTCGTACGCCAGGTCTGCCCGGGCTGCAAGGTGCTCGGCGCCGACATCCAGGACCTGCCGAACATGGTCCCCTACACGCAGACGCTGCTGAACGACTTCCGCAGGGCCCACGTGCGCACGCCGCGGGTGTGGGGGCTGCACAACTACACCGACACGAACCGCTTCGTGCAGGACCGCAACAGCTCGATGCGCAAGGCGGCGAAGCTGCTGCCCGGCAAGATCTGGCTGACCGAGACGGCCGGCCTCTTCCGCTTCACGCCGCAGAACGCGCGCCAGTCGTTCCGTCCCGATCTGCACCGCCAGGCCCGCGCGATGCAGGCGATCTTCAAGCAGGCGACGCGCTACCGCCGCAAGATCGACCGCGTCTACCTCTACGAGTGGTTCGGCGCCGCCGCCTCCAACCGCTGGGACTCGGGGATCCTCGACCTCCACGGGCTGCCGCGGCCGGTCTACCAGGTGCTGCTCGCGCACCGCTCGGCGTTCCGCTGACGCCGATCACTAGGCTAGGCGCCGCATGACGCGCCTGAGCACCTACCTGCTGCCGACCGAGAAGCAGGCCCCCGCCGACGCCGAGGCGATCTCGCACGTCCTGATGGTGCGTGCCGGGCTGATCCGCCAGCTCGGGGCCGGGCTGTGGACGTGGCTGCCGGCGGGCTGGCGCGTGCACCAGCGCGTCGCGACGATCGTGCGCGAGGAGATGGACGCGATCGGCGCGCAGGAGCTGCTGATGCCCGTCCTGAACCCGGCCGAGCCGTGGAAGCGCAGCGGCCGCTACGAGATCGACGAGCTGCTGAAGCTGGAGGACCGCAAGGGCGCGCCGATGGTGCTCGCGATGACACACGAGGAGATCGTCACGACGCACGTCGCGCAGGTCGTGCGCTCCTACCGCGACCTGCCGCTGATCCTCTACCACCTGCAGATCAAGGAGCGCGACGAGCCGCGTCCGCGCGCCGGCGTCCTGCGCACCCGCGAGTTCATCATGAAGGACTCCTACTCCTTCGACCGCGACGAGGAGGGGCTCGCGGCCAGCTACGACAAGCACGTCGTCGCGTACGATCGCATGCTCGACCGTGCGGGTCTCGAGTGGTACCGCGTCGAGTCCGACGTCGGGATGATGGGCGGCTCCGGCGCGCACGAGTACATGGCGCCGTGCACCGCGGGCGAGAATGAGGTCGCGCTCGCGCCCGGCTACGCCGCCAACGTCGAGATCGCGAGCGCCGCGGCGCAGCCGGTGCAGCTCCCGGCGCCGCTGCCCGCCCCCGAGGAGGTGCACACGCCGGGCCTGACGACCGTCGAGGAGGTCGCCGGCAACCTCGGCGTGCCGGCGGGCGCGCTGCTGAAGGCCTACCCGGTGATCGTCGAGGGTCGCGGGCTGGTGCTCGTCGTCGTGCGCGGCGACCACCGCGTCAACGAGATCAAGCTGCGCAACGCGCTCGGCGCCGACTGCCGCGCCGCGAAGCCGGAGGAGTTCGCGCAGAAGATCGGCCCGGCCGGCTACATCGGGCCCGTCGGCGCGGATGCGCCGGTGCTGCTCGACGACGCGGTCGGCGACGGCGGCTACGTGACGGGCGCCAACCGCCCCGACTTCCACCTGCGCGGCGTCGAGCCGGGCCGCGACTTCGCGTTCGAACGCGCCGACGTGCGCGCCGTCGAGGCGGGCGATACGGTGAACGGGCAGGCGATCCGGATCGAGGCGGCGATCGAGGTCGGCAACATCTTCAAGCTCGGGACGCGCTACTCCGAGCCGCTCGGCGCGACGTTCCTCGACCAGAGCGGCGCCACGCAGCCGATCATGATGGGCTCCTACGGGATCGGCCCGGCGCGCATCGCCGCCGCCGCCGTCGAGCAGAGCGCCGACGAGCACGGGATCGCGTGGCCGCGCGCGCTCGCGCCGTTCGACGTCGAGCTCGTCGGGCTCGGCAAGGCGGGCAGCGAGGAGGCGGCGTTCGCGGACGGCCTGTACGACGAGCTGCGCGGGCTCGGGCTCGACGTGCTCTACGACGACCGCGACGCCGGCCCCGGCGAGAAGTTCGCCGACGCCGAGCTGCTCGGCTGCCCGCTGCGGGTCACGGTCGGCAAGCGCACGCTCACGGGCGGCGAGCTGGAGCTGCAGGTGCGTCGCGGGCGCGAGACGCGCACGGTCGCGTTGGCGGGCGCGGCCGAGGCGGTGCGCGAGCTGTGGCGGACGCTCCCGTAGCGGGTCCCGGCCCCCCGGATCCGAGCCGGCGACCGCTCACCGCGCGGCGCCTCCTCGGCCTCGACCGCTCCGGGCCCCCGCCGCCGGCCACGACCGCCGGCGCACCGCTGAACCCATGGACGCTTCCGAACGCGATCGGCTTCGTGCGCTTCGCGCTGATCCCGGTCTTCCTGGTCGTCGCGCTGTCCAGCGACGACGGCGTCGACGCGCTCGCCGCGACCTTGTTCGCGGTGATCGGGTGGGGCGACTACGCCGACGGGATGGTCGCGCGCGTCACGCGCCAGTACAGCCGCCTCGGGGCGCTGATGGACCCCATCTGCGACCGCCTGCTCGTCGTCTCCGGCGTCGTCGTCTGCTGGCACTTCACGCTGCTGCCGCGCTGGGCGCTCGGCGTGCTCGTCGTGCGCGAGCTGGCGATGCTCGCGATCGCCCGCTACGGATTGGCGCGCGGGATGGACCTGCGCATCAACTGGCCGGGCCGGCTCGCCGTCGCGCCGGTGATGGGCGGTCTCTTCTTCCCGATGTGCGGGCTGCAGACGCTCGGCGAGCTGCTGCTGTACGTCGGCCTGGCGCTCGCGCTGCTCGCCACCGCGCTGTACGTGCGCGACGGCGTCCGGGCCCTGGGCGCGGGGTCCTTACCCTCAAGCTAAGCTTGAGGGGCTATACTCGATCGCCCGCCTGTCCTGAGGAACGGAGACCCGCGTGATGGACACCTTCCCCGACCTTGGCTCCCTGAGCGATCCGGAGCTCAAGGAGCTGATCCAGCAGTTGACCGATGAGGAGCTCGACGTCTCCTACAAGCGGCGCATCCTGCACGGCAAGATCGACATCCTGCGCGCCGAGCTGGTGAACCGCCTGCGCAAGAAGCACGAGGGCGGCGAGGACGTCATCTCGGGCGCCGACGTCGCACGGCTGACCGACATCCTCGCCGGCCGGGTCTCGACGCCGGACCAGGAGTAGGCGGCCGCAAGCCGCGAGCGATCCGGTGGCGCTCCACTGCCCCGAGTGCGGCTTCGCGAACGCCGTCGGAGCCAACTACTGCCAGCGCTGCGGTGCGTTCCTCGCTGCCGCGGAGGGGTCGGGCAGCGAGACGACGGCGACCTATCGCATCGGCGAGACCGGGGAGATCGAGGCGGTCGAGCTCGGCGACGTCGTCGCGCGCGGCGCGGCGCTCGTGATCCGCTCCGGCGGCGGGCGGGCGGGGGAGAGCTTCGCGATCGAGGGCGAGCGTCTCTCGATCGGCCGCCGGCCCGACAGCAACGTGTTCCTCGACGACGTGACCGTCTCGCGCGACCACGCGCTGCTCGTGCGCCGCGGCAGCGACTGGTACCTGGACGACTGCGGCTCGCTCAACGGCACCTACGTGAACCGCACCCGCATCGAATCCCACCGGCTGCAGGACGGCGACGAGCTGCAGATCGGCAAGTACAAGCTCGCCTACCTCGCGCGATGATGACGACCAGCGTCCCCGAGCCAGACGTCGAGCCGCCCGCCGGCGACGGCGAGCCCGTCAACGGCGCGCCCGCGCCGCGCACGCGCCAGAAGTCGCTCACGATCGGCGCCGTCTGCAAGGCGCTCAAGCAGGAGTTCCCCGACGTCTCGATCTCGAAGATCCGCTACCTCGAGGACCAGAAGCTGCTCTCGCCGCGCCGGACGCAGGGCGGCTACCGCGTGTACACGCAGAGCGACGTGCAGCGGCTGCGCACGATCCTGCGCCTGCAGCGCGACGAGTTCCTGCCGCTGCGCGTGATCCGCCAGGAGCTCGCCGGCGGGCGCTCCGACGGCGACGTCGCGCCCACAGGCGGGCGGGACGTCTCCAAGCAGCCCGACGTGCGGCACCTGCGCCGCACCGCGGTCGCCGTGAAGGCGCCGGGGGCGCTCTACTCGCTCGAGGACGTCGTCGAGGAAACCGGCGCCGACCCGAAGCTCGTGCGCGAGCTCGAGGAGTACGGCGTCATCAAGGGCGAGCAGCGCGCCGGCGTGCGCTACTACGACGAGACCGAGCGCGAGATCGTGCGCGCCGTCACCGAGCTCGCGCGCTACGGCGTCGCGGGGCGCAACCTGCGCGTCTTCCGCACCTCGGCCGACCGCGAGGCCGCGCTGCTGCAGCAGATCCTCGCCCCGGCGCTGCGCTCGCGCAACCCCGAGCGGCGCAAGGAGGCGGTCGAGACGCTCGAGAACCTCGCCGCGGTGGCGACGTACCTCAAGCACCTGCTGCTGATCCGCGACCTGCGCGACATCGCAGGCTGAGAACGTAGGCTGCGACACGTGCCGCAGACGCGCGTGAGCCGGACGCTGGCAGCCGCTCCCGATGCGGTCTGGAGCGTGGTCTCCGATCCGCACCACCAGCCGCGCTGGTGGCCGCGCGTGCGACGCGTCGAGGACGTCACCGACGAGCAGTGGACGCAGGTGCTCGCGACCGCCAAGGGCGGTGGGATCCGCGCCGACTTCCGCCTGCTCGAGCGCGAGCAGGGCCGGCGCCTGCGCTGGACGCAGGAGCTCGAGGGCTCCCCGTTCGAGCGCCTCTTGGTGCAGGCCGAGACGACGGTCGAGCTGGAGCCCGATTCCGGCGGCACGCGCGTGACGATCGAGCTGCGCCAGCGCCTGCGCGGCTGGTCGCGGCTCGTCCCGTTCCTGTTCAAGGGGGCGGCGCGGCGGCAGCTGACCGAAGCGCTGGAAGGGCTCGACGAGGCGGTCGTAGCGCGCTGAGTCAGCTGCGCAGCTTCAGCGGCCCGCTGAGGATCGCCGGCCCGGGCTGCGTCGGTGCGGCCGCGTTGGGGTTGGCCGTCGACTCGCGCGTGACGAGGATCGTGTCGCCGGTGCGGATGTTGCTCGGGATCGGGGCGTTGACGGCGAACGTGCCGTTCTGCTTGACCTGTCTGGGGATGTAGCCGAGGAACTTCGCGCCGGTGGCCGAGCCCTCGAGCCAGACGCCGTAGACGTCGTGGGCGCCGTTGCCGGGGAGCTTCTGCGCCTCCAGGGCGATCTTCAGCGTGTTGTCCTGCTGCACTTGCACGAGCCCGACGGCGAACGCCTTGCCGCCGGCGGACGTCGCCTTGAAGCGGACGGCGCCGACGAGGTTGTTGCCGGCCTGCGAGCCGGTCGTCGTGGTCTGCGTTGGCGTGGTGGTGGGCGTCGAGGCGCTTGTGGTCGCGCCCTTCTTGTCGTTGCCGCCGGTCAGCAGCAGGATCGCGACGACGATCGCCGCGGCGACGACGACGAGCACGATCGCGCCGCCGAGGCGCGAGGAGCCGGGGCGCGGCGAGGGTGTGGCGGCGGCCGGAGCGGCGGGCGCCGTGGGAGGCGGTGGCGCGGGGGACGGGCTTGTCGACGATGGCGCTGCGACCGCTGGCGGTTCGGGTGGCGGCGGCGGTGCCGGAGCGGCTGTCGCCGGCGCGGGCTCGGCGGGCGCAGGCGCCGGAGTCGCGGCGCCGTTGCCGGCGGCCAGCGCCGGCAGCTCCGGCAGCGGGGCGCGCGCCAGCGGCGTGAGCCGATCGCGCAACGCGTGGCCCCAACGGATCGCCGCGGGCGAGTCGCCCAGCTCGGCGAGCGCGACGATCCGCTCGCCCTCGTCCTGCTGGCCGAGCAGGTAGTCGGCGACCTGGGCGCGGTGCGCGGGCGTCAGCTCGCCGGCGCCGTCGACGCCGAGCGCGTCGAGTCCGGCATGCGCGCGCGTGCGCACGGCGTCGGCGTCGATCTTGAGCAGCGATGCGAGCTCGGCATAGCCGCGACCCTGCTCGAGGATCAGCTTCAGGACAGCCCGCTGGTCGGGGGGAAGCGTCTCCAGGCCGCTCATCTCCCGCAAGCCTAGAGGACCGCGATCTCCGGCTCGCCGCTATCGTTGCGCGCCGTGAGCGAGTCGACGCAGCAGATCCCCGACGGCGACTTCGCGAGCTACCTCGGCATCCGGGACTACGCGAGCGACGACGACGGCACGCTGCGCGCGAAGGTGCCCGTGCGCCCGCAGCTGCTGCAGCCGTTCGGGCTCGTGCACGGCGGCGTCTACGCCGCGATCGCCGAGACGCTCGCCTCGATCGGCACGTTCGTCGGCGTGCAGGACCAGGGCATGCAGGCGATGGGGCTCTCGAACAACACGAGCTTCATGCGCCCGGTGCTGAAGGGCACGATCCACGCGACCGCGCGCCCGCTGCACCGCGGGCGCACGACGTGGCTGTGGGACGTCGAGTGCGCCGACGACGAGCAGCGCGTCTGCGCGATCACGCGCGTGACGATCGCCGTGCGCGCGCCGCGCGAGTAACGCTCGGGGCTATCCGCCGTAGCGGTTCGTGATCGGCACGCGCCGGTCGCGGCCGAACGCGCGGCTGGAGATCTTCACGCCGGGCGGCGCCTGGCGGCGCTTGTACTCGGCGCGGTCGACGAGCGCGATCACGCGCTCGACGTCGGCGGCCGCGAAGCCCTGTGCGATCAGCTGCTCGCGGCCGAGGTCCTGCTCGACGTAGCCGTCGAGGATCGGGTCGAGCACCGCGTAGGGCGGCAGCGAGTCCTCGTCGCGCTGATCGGGGCGCAGCTCCGCGCTCGGCGCGCGCTCGACGATCGAGATCGGGATCCGCTCGTCGCCGGCGATCGCGTTGACATGCCGTGCGAGCTCGTAGACGCGCGTCTTCGGGCAGTCCTTGATCAGCGCGAAGCCGCCGGCGAGGTCGCCGTAGAGCGTCGAGTAGCCGACCGACATCTCGGACTTGTTGCCGGTCGCGAGCACCATCCAACCGAACTTGTTCGAGAGCGCCATCAGCAGGTTCCCGCGAATGCGCGCCTGCAGGTTCTCCTCCGCCAGGCCCGGCTCGGTCGCGGCGAAGGCGTCGGCGAGCGTCGCCCGGTAGGCGTCCATCGTCGGCGCGACGTCGAAGTCGAAGCGCTCGACGCCGAGGTTGGCGGCGAGCAGGCGCGCGTCCGCCTGCGTCTCGCCGGAGGAGAACGGCGAGGGCATCACGGCGACCACGACGCCGTCGGGGCCGAGCGCGTCGACCGCGATGCACGCCACCAGCGCCGAGTCGATCCCGCCCGAAAGGCCGAGGATCACGCGCCTGAAGCCGTTCTTGGCGACGTAGTCGCGCAGGCCGGTGACGAGCGCGGCGTAGACCTCGGCGGCCGGCTCCAGCAGCGGCGCGATCGGGCCCCCGACGGCCGCGTCCGGCGCGCCCGCCGGCAGCGCGAGCCGCGCGAGCGTCGGGACGGCCGCGTCCGGCGCGGCGGCGTGCTCCGGCAGCTCGATCGCCGCGAGCAGCAGCTCCTCGGTGAACTGCCCGCCGCGCGCGACGATCTCGCCGTGCGCGTCGAGCACGAGCGAGTGGCCGTCGAAGACCAGCTCGTCCTGTCCGCCGACGAGCGCGCAGAAAGCGATCGCGCAGCCGTTGTCGCGCGCGCGCTGTGCGAGCATCTGCTCGCGCTCGAGGCCCTTGCCGGCGTGGTAGGGCGAGGCTGAGACGTTGACGATCAGCGACGCGCCGGCGCGCGCCTCCGCGGAGGCCGGCGGCCCCGGCTTCCAGATGTCCTCGCAGATCGTGAGCCCGACGCGCACGTCGCCGAGCTCGATCAGCGCGCCGCCGTCGCCGGCGGTGAAGTAGCGCCGCTCGTCGAAGACGCCGTAGTTCGGCAGGTGGACCTTGCGGTACACGGCACGCACCGCGCCGTCGCCGAGCACGGCGAGCGCGTTGTACAGCCCCTCCGCCGCGCGCTCGGGGAAGCCGACGAGCGCGACGATCCCGTGCGTGGCGGCGGCGATCCGCTGCAGCGCGGCGCCCGCGTCATCGAGGAAGTGGCGCTTGTGCAGCAGGTCCTCGGGCGGATAGCCCGTCAGCGCGAGCTCGGGGAAGACGACGAGCTGCACGCCCGCGTCCTGCGCCTCCGCGATGCGGGCGAGGATCGCGCGCTCGTTGCCGGCGATGTCGCCGACCGTCGCGTTGAGCTGGCACAGCGCGAGGCGCAGGGGGGAGGCCATGCCCTGATGATGACGGCCGGGCGCGCTGGACCGCGCCTCAGCCGCCGGCGCCGCGCCCGAGCCAGAAGTCGACGAACTGCGCCAGCGCGGGGTCGCGCGCGTCGCGCACGCTCAGCTCGTGGCGCCACGCGAGCGCGATCGCGCCGCCGACGCCCGGGCGCCTGCCGAGCACGACGGCCTGCCCGCTGGCCTCGAGCGCCGGCGAGAAGGCGCCGGCGACCCGGCGCGCGACGGCGCGCAGCGCCGCCGGCGGTCGGGCGCTCCCATACAGCAGGACGACGTTGCCGAGCGCGAGCGAGTGCTGGAGCGCGGCGCCGCTGAGGCGCATGCCGTCAGCGCGTGTCGCGCCGGGCGCGACGATCGCGCCGCCGTCGGCGGGCAGCACGAGGCCCGGGCCGCTGATCGTCGCGCTGTCGTGATGGACCTGCGAGGAGTCGTGTCCCTGGAAGAACACGACGAGCAGCACGACGCCGGCGAGGCCGATCGCGACGGCGAGCAACCCGACGCCGAGGCGGCGCAGACGCTTGTGGGACGGCGGTTGCTCCGGCGGCACGGGGCGCACGATGTCACGCACGTCCGACGGAGCGCGGCGGCGCGCGGGCTACGTGCGAGCGCCGCTGTGCTGGGCCGACGGCCGCTTGCCGCGGGCGGCGCCGTTGCGCGAGGCCCGCGCGCGTCTGCGCGGCGGCAGGCCGGCCGCGACGGCGAGCTCGTCGAGCGCCTCGGCGAGCTGGCCGGCGAGCAGCTCGAGGTCGGGCAGCGCGTCGTAGTCGGCGTTCAGGCCGAACGTGATCTGCCCGTCGTAGCTCATGATCGCGACGCCGAGCGCAAGCAGCTGCGCGAGCGGCACCATCGGGTAGATCGCCTGCATCCTGCGCCCGAGCACGTACAGCGGGAACTGCGGCCCCGGCACGTTCGTCACGACGAGGTTGAAGTAGCGCTGGCGCGCCTGCAGGCGCGCGGCCTGCGCCATCACCGTCGGCGGCGCGAAGCCCGTCAGCTCGGTCAGCAGTCTGGCGCCGACCGCTTGATGGGACTCCTTCAGGTTCTCCATCTCGCCGCGCACCTGCGCCAGGCGCTCGACGGGGTCCGTCTCGCCGACCGGCAGCCCCGCCCACACGGCCGCGACCTTGTTCCCGAGCGCACCGCGCTCGTCGTCGTCGCGCACCGAGACGGGGATCATCGCGCGCAGCGTCACGCCGCTCGTGGGATGCCCGTGCGAGCGCAGGTAGCGCCCGAGCCCGCCGGCCACCGCGGCGAGCATGACGTCGTTGACGGTGCCGCCGAGCGCGTCCTTGATCGCCTTCACGCGGTCGAGCTCCTCGCCGACCCAGGTGAAGCGCCGGTGCGGGCCGATGCGCACGTTCAGCGGGCTCGACGGCGCGCTGCGCACGCCGGGCACCGTGAACGAGCTGACGGCGGCGAGGTCGCCGAGCAGTTTCTTCGCGACGCGCCGCGGCGTGCGCAGCGAGGCGCGCAGCCCGCGCGCGACCTCGGCGGGAACCGTGGCGCGTTCGAGCAGCGCGTCGGCGAGCAGCTGCGCCTGGCTGGGCAGCGGGCGCGGGACCCACGGCAGCTCGGGCGTCGAGGTCGGCGCCGGCTCCGGCGTCAGGTCGAACAGGACGGTCGTGATGTCGACGCCGGAGATCCCGTCGACGAGCGCATGATGCGTCTTGCCGAGGATCGCGAAGCGGTCGCCGGCAAGGCCCTCGACGAGCCACAGCTCCCACAGCGGCTTGTTGCGATCGAGCTGCTGGGAGAAGGCGCGGCCGGTCAGATGCTTGAGCTGCTCGTCGCTGCCCGGAGGCGGGAGCGCGTGGTGCTGGACGTGATACCGGGTGTTGAAGTGCGGGTCGTCGACCCACACCGGGCGGCCCTGGTCGAAGGGCACGAACGCGAGCCGCTGGCGGTAGCGCGGCACGAGATGCAGGCGCGCCTCGACGTGCGCGACGAGCTCCTCGTGCGTGGGCGCCGGCCCCTCGAAGACCATGCACGAGGCGACGTGCATGTGCGTCGCGGCGTCGTGCTCGAGGTGCACGAAGGAGGCGTCGAGGCCTGTGAGGCGATCGCGATTCGGCATCGCCCCGCATTGTGGCAGCCCGGCGAAGTGTGCGGTTGGGCACACATGCGGTTGCCCGACTCCTGTACCTTGCTTCGGTCATCGACCTGCCGAGTCGCTTCTGCCCCATGCGGAGGCGAGCGGGGGATCCAAAGGCCGGACGTCCGTCATGACGGTCCGGCCGGGGGCGAATCGGCGGCTGCTGCCGCCGTAGCGACCAAGTCGCCCTGTGCGTCGCACAGGGCCTCGAGATGCGGTCGCGAGCCCGACAGCTAACCCCGTAGGCGCCTGGTCGAATCAAAGGAGGCATCTCCTGTTGCGCTCGCGATCTGCGATGCGCGCTCGGCCGCGGCATGCCGCGATCGGGGCGCTCGCGCTTGGAACCGCCCTGTCCACCACGGCCTTCGCGCTGGCCGAAGACCCGCCGGCTGCGACCGGCGGCGCGCCAGCTGTGACGACCCCGTCGGCGGATGCGGGAGCCGCGGCGAAGCACCGCCATCGCCGCTACGACGGGAAGCTCGTGCTCAAGCGCCACGACTACAAGATCGAAATGGGCGTGCCGATCCACGTCCGCGGGGTCCTGTTCCCGCGCCGCCGTGGACGGCAGGTCGTCGTCGAGGCGGGCAAGCACGGCCGCTGGAAGCCGCTCGCCCACGCGCTAACCCGCGCAAATGGGCACTTCGATGTTCGTTTAGCGGTGAATACATTGAGTTCAGTGCGTCTGCGTGTTCACTTCTCCGGAGATCGGCGCGCCGACGGCGATCGCGCGCGTGCCGGAACGCTGCAGACGTTCCGCTCATCGCTCGCGTCCTGGTACGCGCTCTACGGCGGCGCGCTCGCCTGCGGCGGCACGCTCGGCTACGACACGCTTGGCGTCGCGAACAAGACGCTGCCGTGCGGGACGCGCGTGACGCTCAGATACCACGGCCGTCAGGTGACGGTGCCCGTGATCGACCGCGGGCCCTACGTCGGCGGCCGCGAATGGGACCTCACCGGGGCGACCGCGCGCCGGCTCGGCTTCGGCGGCACGGGGGTGGTCTGGAGCTCGCGGTAAGCACGGGAACACCTGTTCGTGTTGCCGCCGCTCGGCAGCGTACGCTGACGCTCTGATGCCCGGGGAGCAGCCAGCAGCCAAGCGGGTCGTCGCCCATCTCGACTGCGACGCGTTCTACGCGTCGGTCGAGCTGCTGCGGCGGCCCGAGCTGCGCGGCAAGGCGGTGATCGTCGCCGGCTCCGGGCCGCGCGCGGTCGTCACGACCGCGTCGTACGAGGCGCGCCGGTTCGGCGTCGGCTCGGCGATGCCCGCCTCGCGGGCGCGGCGCCTGTGCCCGCACGCGATCGTGCTGCCGCCGGACTTCGCCGCCTACCGCGCGAGCTCCCAGGCGGTGTGGGAGATCGTCACCGCCCGGCTCGGCGCGCTCCAGCACCTCGGCCTCGACGAGGCCTATGCGGACCTGACCGGCGTCGAGAAGCCGCTGCGCGTGCTGCGCGAGGTCGTCGCCGCGGTGCGGGAGCAGACGGGCATCGTCGTCTCGGTCGGGATCGGGCCCTCGCGCCTGGTCGCGAAGATCTGCAGCGACCACGGCAAGCCGGCGGGCTTCGTCGCGATGGGTCGCGAGGAGGCGGCGCAGCGCTTCGCCGGCTCCCCGCCGCGACTGCTGCCCGGCATCGGACCCAAGACGGTCGAGCGCCTGCGCGCGATGGGGATCGAGACGATCGGCGCGCTGCAGGCGATACCGGAGGCGACGCTGGCCGAGCGCTTCGGCGCCCGCCACGGGAGCGAGCTGCACGCACGCGCGTGGTTCCTCGACGACTCGCCCGTCACGACCGAGCGGGTGCTGAAGTCGCGCTCGAACGAGGTCACCTTCGACGAGGACATCGCGTCGCCGGCCGAGCTCGAGGAGGTGCTGCGCCGACTCGCGCGCGAGCTGTGCGAGGGACTCGCCGCCCGCGGCAGGCGCGGGCGCACGATCGGCATCAAGGTGCGGCTCGACGATTGGACGAACGTGACGCGGGCGCGCACGCTCGAGGCGCCGACGTGCGACGTGGAGCACGTGACCGGCGTCGCGGTGGAGCTGCTGCGCGCCTACGCGCCGCCGCGGCCGGTGCGGCTGCTGGGCGTGCGGATGGCGTCGTTCGAGGACGAGGACGGCGCGGTGCCGAAGGCGCATGCGCCGCCGCCGAGCGACCAGCTCGCGCTGCCGATAGAGGGCGCGGCGGCCGCCTAGGCGGGACCCGCGCGACGCGCTCCCTCAGTACAGCGCCGCGGCGAGGCGCCGGCGCGCGTCGCGCGCGAGCGGATGCTCGACGCCGAGGTCGGCGAGGACGCCGACGACGACCTTGCGCACGTCGTCCTGCGCGCCGTCTGCGGTCGGCAGCGCGGCGATCAGCAGCTCGAGCGCGCGCTCCTCGTCGCCGGCGTCGAGGGCGGCGAAGGCGTCGGCGAGATCCGGCTCGCCCGCTCGCTCCAGCTCGATCCGCGCCGCGAGCCCGGCGGCCGCGAAGTCGCGCGGGGCGCGCTGCACCAGCTCGAGCGCCGCATCCCGCTCGCCGCGGGCGTGCAGCAGGCGCGCGAGCGCGACGAGCGCGTCGGGACGGTTGGGCTCCAGCTCGACGGCGCGCCGCAGCGACGCCTCGTCGCCGGCCGCGACGAGCTCCTCCGCCTCCGAGGCGACGAACTGGTCGAGGAAGCGCTCGACCGCCGCGCGCGGCTGGGCGCCGGTGAACTCGGCGACGACCTGGCCGTCCTTGAACGCCTTCACGGCGGGGATCCCCTGGATCCCGAACGCCTGCGAGATCGTCGGGTTCGCGTCGGTGTCGAGCTTCGCGAGCGCGACCTTGCCGTTGCGCGCGTTCACGGCGTCCTCGAGCACCGGCGTGAGCTGGCGGCACGGTCCGCACCACTCGGCCCAGAAGTCGACGACGACCGGCAGCGTGCGCGAGCGCTCGACGACCTGCGTCTCGAAGTCCTGCTCGGTGACGTCGAAGACCATGCCCGACAGAGTAGCCGGCCGCCTTTGCGCTATGACTTCGCCTCGAGCATGAGCGAGCGGACGATCGAGCGGGACGACGTGCGGCTGAGCGCCGAGGAGACGGGCCCGGCCGCCGGGATCCCCGTCGTGCTGCTGCACGGCCTGACCGCGACCCGCCGCTACGTCGTGATGGGCTCGCGCGCGCTGGAGCGCGGCGGGCACCGGGTGATCGCCTACGACGCGCGCGCCCATGGACGCTCCTCGGCGGCGTCGTCGTACACCTACGCGGAGCTGGCGGGCGACCTGCGGGCCGTGCTCGACGCGTTCGAGGTCGAGCGCGCCGTGCTCGCCGGCGCCTCGATGGGCGCGCACACGCTGCTGCGCGTGGCGCTGGACGCGCCCGAGCGGGTGCGCGGCGTCGTCGCTGTGACCCCGGCCTTCGACCCGGCCGGAGCTGCGGACCTCGACCGCTGGGACGCCCTGGCGCAGGGGCTGCGAGGGGGAGGGGTCGAGGGGTTCGTCGCCGCGTACCGCGTGGAGGACGAGGTGCCGGCGGCATGGCAGGAGACGGTGAGGACGGTGCTGCGCCAGCGAATGGCGCTGCACGCCGACCTCGCTGCCGTCGCCGACGCGCTGCAGGCCGTCCCGCGCTCGCGCCCGTTCGAGTCGCTGTCCGAGCTGGGCGCGATCTCCGTCCCCGCGGTCGTCGTCGCCAGTCGCGACGAGGCCGACCCCGGCCATCCGCTCACGATCGGCGAGGCCTACGCCGCCGCGATCCCCGGCGCCCGACTCCTGGTCGAGGACCCCGGCAAGTCCCCGCTCGCCTGGCAGGGCGGGCAGCTCTCGCGCGTGATCGCGGAGCTGGCGGCCGCGTCCTCCTCGTGATGCCCACATCCGACTTCCAATCGCTCCCGCCGGACCTGCCCGAGCCGATCGACGACGGCGCGGCGGATCATCTGCCGGGCCTCGAGCTGCCGGCGCTGGCGCTGCCCTCGACGCTCGGCGGAACGATCGAGCTCGCGGCGGCGGCGCGCGCGGTTGGGACGCTCGTGCTCTACGTCTACCCGCGCACCGGCGTCCCGGGCCAGCCCTCGCCCGACGGGTGGGATGCGATCCCCGGCGCGCGCGGGTGCACGCCGCAGAGCTGCGCGTTTCGCGACCACCATGCCGAGCTCCAAGCGCTCGGCGCCGAGGTGCTCGGGCTGAGCGCGCAGTCCGCCGAGGAGCAGCGCGAGTTCGCGACCCGCGAGCACATCCCGTTCGCCCTCCTTGCGGATCCGGACCTCCAGGTCGCGCACGCGCTCGAGCTGCCGACGTTCGAGGTCGAAGGCATGCGGCTCTACAAGCGCATCACGCTGATCGTGCGCGGGAACGCGATCGTCAAGGCCTTCTATCCCGTCTTCCCGCCGGACCGGAACGCCGCCGAGGTGCTGGGGTGGCTGCAATCATCAGGCGATGCCCGATGACCTGCTCGCCACCGCACTGAGCAGCGAGGCGCAGTTGCGCGAGCTCTACGGGGAGCCGATGCAGCGGGCGCTCGACAAGGACATCGGCCGCCTCGACCCGATGTGCCGGCGGCTGATCGCGGTCGCGCCGATCGTCTTCGTCGCGAGCCACGACGCCGAGGGCAACTGCGACGTCACGCCGCGCGGCGGGCAGCCCGGCTTCGTCACCGTCCTCGACGACGACCACCTCGCGATCCCCGACGCGACCGGCAACCGGCGTCTCGACACGCTCCAGAACGTCGTCGCGACCGGCCGCGCCGGGCTGATCTTCCTGATCCCCGGCCGCGAGCAGACGCTGCGCGTCAACGGTCCCGCGTGCGTGACCGCCGACCGGGGCGTGCTCGATCGCCTCACGCCCGTCGGCAAGCCGCCGCGCACCGCGATCGTCGTACGGGCGGAGTCGGTCTACGCCCACTGCCCGAAGGCGTTCGTCCGCTCGAAGCTGTGGGACCCGGAGACCTGGCCGGCAGCCGACGCCCAGCCGACGTCGGCCGAGGTCACGCTCGCACATCTCAGCTACCCCGACCTCGAGCTCGAGGACGTCGAGCGGATGGAGCAGGAGGCGCTGCGCCACCGACTGGCGTAGCCGCAAGCGGTAGCGAAGCGCCCCGGTGGGGGAGACACCCCGCACGCACTCGAACGCGGAGGAGCAGCCATGCACAGGGTCAAGACCGGGGCCGACGACGTTCACGCGCCCGCGTACGCCGGGCGCTGGGTCGATCGGCCGGTGCCGAAGTTCTCGCTGCCCGCGCAGGGGATGAGCGCCGACGCCGCCTACTGCCTCGTCCACGACGAGTTGAACCTCGACGGCAACCCGGCGCTGAACCTGGCCTCGTTCGTGACGCCGTGGATGGAGCCGCAGGCGGAGCGGCTCGCGACCGAGACGCTCGGCAAGAACATGATCGACCAGGACGAGTACCCGCAGACGGAGGCGATCCACGAGCGCGTCGTGACGATGATCGGGCGGCTGTTCCACGCGCCGCACACGCAGACGCCCGTCGGCACCGCGACGATCGGCTCCTCGGAGGCGATCATGCTCGCGATGCTCGCCCACCGCCAGCGCTGGCGGGACCGGCGCGCCGCCGCCGGCGAGCCGGTCGATCGGCCGAACCTCGTGGTCGGCGCCGACGTCCACACCTGCTGGGAGAAGTTCACGCGCTACTTCGACGTCGAGCCGCGCGTCGTGCCGATGCGCGCAGACTCCTTCACGCTCACCGCCGCCGACGTCGAGGCGCACGCGGATCAGAACACGATCGCGGTCGGCGGCCTGCTGGGCACGACGTTCACCGGCCAGATCGACGAGCTCGGCGAGATCGACGCGCTGCTGCTGCGGCTCGAGCGGGAGCGGGGCTGGCGGATCCCGTTTCACATCGACGCCGCCAGCGGCGGCTTCCTCGCCCCGTTCACCCGCCCCGAGCTGGCGTGGGACTTCCGCCTGCAGAGCGTGCGCTCGATCAACGTCTCCAACCACAAGTTCGGGCTCGTCTACCCGGGCATGGGCACCGTGATCTTCCGTGACAAGAGCGACCTGCCCGAGGAGCTCGTCTTCCACATCAACTACCTCGGCGGCGACATGCCGAACTACAGCCTCAACTTCTCGCGGCCGAGCAACAGCGTGATCCTGCAGTACTACAACTTCCTGCGGCTCGGGCACGCGGGCTACGCGCGGATCGCGCAGGCGATGGTCGACAACGCGCAGGCGCTCACGGAGGGCCTGCTCGCGACCGGCGCGTTCGAGGCGCTGCACGACCGCAGGAGCTTCCCGGTCGTCGTCGTGCGGGCTCAGGACCCCGAGCGCCATGACGTCTTCGCGCTCTCGGATCGTCTGCGCGAGCGCGGCTGGATCGTCCCCGCCTACTCGCTGCCGCCCGACGCGCAGCACGTCGAGGTGCTGCGGATGGTCGTCAAGGAGAGCTTCAGCCGCGACATGGTCGACCTGCTGCTCGACGACGTGCGCCGGGCACTCGCCGACGGCACGCGCGGTGCGCGCGAGGCGGCGCCGAAGAAGGGCGAGCGCACGCGCCCGGTGTGCTGAGTCGCGCCGACGACGGGTCAGCGCTCGAGGCGTGTGCGGGCCTCGCGGATCGCGCCTTCGACCGAGTGGGCGCTGGCGAGCGTCGTACTCAGCATCTCGATCTCCTCGCGGCGGAAGCGCGGCGCGACGTCGGAGCCGACGTTGACAGGGAACTCGAGCTCGCGCGACCAGTGCTCGAGCGCGTCCCGCGCGACCGCGAGCAGGCGCGCAGCCTCCTCGCCGGGCAGCTCCTCGTCCGCCTCGCGCCCCGTGATACTTGTCACGTTGCCGCTCACATGTGTCACCGTAAACGAATGGTGACGAAATTGCCAAGCCAAAACGTGAACAAAAAAGCCTGGAAGCTGCGGAAAACTTGAAAAAAGCACCAGTGAACAGTTTTTGAGTATTGGTTGAGAGGTTCAGTGACTTGAAACGACTCCGTTCACTCGTCGAGGTGACAAGTCCGGCCGCCGGTCCGTTAACGCCTCGGCAGGTCGAGTGCACGAGCTATCGTGAAGGTCACCCGAACGAGCAGGGAGGAGCGATGAGCCCCGATCCGCGACACGAGCAGGACGAGGTCGACGCCGCCGCAGCCGAGGCCGGGCGCATCGGCGGCGTCGCCGGCGACGAGGACCTCGACCCGGCTCAGCGCCCGGTGATCCAGGCGGGCGGCGGCGAGGCGGAGGGCTTCGAGGGCGCCGAGGAGGCGCTGATCGAGCACGCCTCGCACGGCGACCAGCAGTCCGCGCACGCGATCATCCACGACCAGGGCCGGCCGGAGCGTGCGGGCACCGTCGAGGACGCCGAGGGCGACCACGAGTACAGCAGCGAGACGGAGGACGAGGAGCGGTAGCGGAGGTCAGGAGGCGGTCACGGCGGCGGGATCGACGACGATCTCCAGCCGCTCGTCGAGGCGCGTCATGCGCAGCAGGCGACGCACCGCATCGGGTCCCTGGACGAGCACGAGCCGACGCTCGTGCTCGCGGGCGCGCGCGTCCGCTCCGACGATGATCCGCAGACCCGTCGAGTCCATGAACGTGAGCTCGCGCAGGTCGAGCACGATCGTGGTGGGCGCATCGCCCTCGATCCGCATGAGCTCCTGCTCGACGTGCGCGGCGCTGGCGATGTCGAGCTCGCCCGCGAGGGCAAGCCGCACCGTTGCGCCGTCCGTCTCCGTTGTGAGCTCGAGCAGGGTCATCGGGCTGCCACGATAGCGGCTCGGCTCGATGCGCCCCTGATCATCCCCCAAACCGTCGGGTCGGCTACGCGAGGCCCTCCGCCTCGTACTCGCGCAGAAAGCCCTCGAACAGCCGGCGGTGGCCCTCCTCGTCATGCAGGATCTCGATCGTCATGTCCTGCGTGACCCAGTCGATGCCGTCGGTGGCCTCGATGATGCGGTTGTAGTGCTCGATCGCGCCGGTCTCGGCCTCGATCACCCCCCTGATCACGTGGACGACGTCGGTCTGATGCGCCGGCGGTTGCAGGTAGGACTGCTCGGCGGAGAAGTCGAGCGACCCGGGGACGACGCCGTAGAGCTCCTTGATCCGCTCGCCGAAGCGCCGGGCGTGCCCAAGCTCCTCCTGGATGTCCTTGCGCAGCGACTCGACGATCTCCTGCGCGCGCACCCCGTCGGGGTTGATCGAGTTGGCGAGGTAGCTCATGACCGTCTCGAGCTCCATCCAGTACGCCTTCCTGAGCAGCGCGACGATCTCCTCGCGCCGCTCGGTGCTCTCGTCGGAGAGGATCCCTTGCGAGCTCGAGCGGACGGGCATGCTGCGCCTCCTTCTTCGTTGTCCTGCCCGTCGTCATACCCGGCGCACGGGCTCGGAAACCGGTGGCGAGCGCCGCAGGCGCGGATGGACCGGCTCGTGCTCGCGTCGCTCCCACAGGTCGATGATCTCCGAGAGCGGCAGCTGGAGTCCGCGCTCGAGCTTCAGCAGGACGCGGAAGGTCGGGTTGATCTCGCCGCGCTCGATCGCGCCGACGTAGTTTCGGTGCAGCCCGCTGCGATAGCCGAGCTCCTCCTGTGATAGGCCGCGCCGTGCGCGCAGCTCGCGCACGGCGCGGCCAAGGCGGGCGTGTTCGGGTGAATGGATGCTCTCGTTCATCGTTGCGCAGATGATCGGGAGCGCGACCGGTGTGGTCTACACCGCTTGTGGGGTGTCAACAAACTGGTTAACGGGCTATTTATACGTTGTCACCGAAGCATCGTGTCATTTGACCAGGAGATGTTGCGTACGCTGGGCGAAAGGATGTGTCGTGTCCGCTGCGACGGCGTGCGATGGTGGGACCGTGCACGCGCGCGCACTTGGAGCGACCGGACCCGACGTGCCCGTGGTCGGGCTCGGCACCTGGCAGGTGCTCGACCTGCCGGCGGCGGCGCAGTCGCTCGCCGACGCGGTCGTGGGGGCGTCGTTCGACGCGGGCACGCGGCTGGTCGACAGCTCGCCGATGTACGGGCGCGCGGAGGAGGTGCTCGCGGAGGCGCTCGGCGGGGGCCTGCGCGCGCAGGCGATCGTCGCGACGAAGACGTGGGCGCCGACCCAGGAGCTGGCCGAGGCGCATCACGCGCTGCAGCTTGCGTGGTTCGGCGGTCGCATCGACGTGCTGCAGATACACAACCTGCTCGCGTGGCGCGAGCGGCTCGGGTGGCTCGCACGCGAGCGCGCCGACGGACGGGTCGGGCTGATCGGCGCGACGACCTACGACCCGTTCGCCTTCGGAGAGCTGGAGGCGGCGATGCGGACAGGCCTGATCGAGGTGGTTCAGGTCCCGTTTAACCCGCAGGAGCGCGAGGCCGAGGCGCGGATCCTTCCGCTCGCCGCCGAGCTCGGCATCGGCGTGATCGCGATGCGCCCGTTCGCCGGCGGCTTGCTCGCCGGCGGCGATGCGGAACCGGAGGTGCTGCGCGCGCTCGGCGTCGAGAGTTGGCCCCAGGCGCTGCTGAAGTGGACGCTCTCAGACCCGCGCGTGCACGTCGCGATCCCCGCCACGCGCAACCCCGCCCACGCCGTCGCGAACGCCGCCGCCGGCACCCCGCCGTTCCTCGACGACGACCAGCGCGCCTACGTCTCGCGGTTGCTCGGGGCGGCCTGACGGCGGCCGGCGGTCACCGGCGTGTCACAGCATCGCGTCCCGTCTCGTCTCAACGGACGAGAATGGGCGGAGCCATGGATGACGAGGTCTACGCGGAGCTGCGGCCGCTGCTGTTCGCGATCGCCTATCGGATGGTCGGCGGCGTGGGGGAGGCGGAGGACATCGTGCAGGAGGCGTTCCTGCGCTATCACCGCGCGCTCGCGCAGGGTGTCGCGGTCGAGGCGCCGAAGGCGTATCTGTCGGCGGTCGCGACGCGCCTGGCGATCGACCACCTCAGGTCCGCGCGCGTGCGACGCGAGACCTACGTCGGGCCGTGGCTGCCGGAGCCGATCGTCACCGACCCGCACGACGATCCGAGCGCGCACGCCGAGCTCGCCGACTCGCTCTCGCTCGCCTTCCTCGTGCTGCTCGAGCGCCTCAGCCCGCTCGAGCGGGCTGCGTTCCTGCTGCGCGAGGTGCTCGACTTCCCCTACGCGGAGATCGCGCGGATCGTCGAGCGCAGCGAGGACAGCGCCCGCCAGCTCGTGACGCGCGCGCGGCGCCACCTGGCCGACGAGCGCGGGCGCTACGAGGTCTCGCGCGAGCGCCACGCGCAGCTCACCGCCCAGTTCGTGCAGGCGTGCGCGGAGGGGGACGCGAGCGCGCTCGTCGGGATGCTCGCCGAGGACGCGGTCGCCTACAGCGACGGCGGCGGTCGGGCGCGTGCGGCGCGCAAGCCGATCTACGGCGCCGACCGCGTCGCGCGACTGCTCGTCGGCATCGCGCGCCCCGAGCGCGCGCCGGAGATGTCGATCGCGCTGCACGCGGTCGACGTCAACGGCGCGCCCGGCCTCGCGCTCTTCGACGAGGTCGGCGCGGCCGTCGTCTCGCTGCTCTCGCTCGACGTCGGGCCCGACGAGCGCGTGCGCAACGTCTGGATCGTCGTGAACCCGGAGAAGCTCGCGCACGTGCGGCTGCCGGCGGCGTAGCTCCCACCGCAGCCGACAGTCCGCGCCAGCGGGTAGAACTGCGCCGTGGACCCGCTGGCGCCCGTGCGCGCATTCGACCGCCTGCAGCGGCGTCGCAGTGTGCTCGGCTTCCCGATCGCGGTGCTGAAGAAGTTCTCCGACGACCATGCCGGCGGGCTCGCCGCGCTGATCGCCTACTACGGCTTCTTCTCGCTGTTCCCGCTGCTGCTCGTGCTCGTGACCGTGCTCGGCTACGTGCTGCAGGGCGACCCGGACCTCTACCGCCGCATCGTCGACTCGGCGCTCGGCCAGTTCCCCGTCATCGGGGACGACCTGAAGGTCAACGCGCTGAGCGGCAGCACGGTCGCGCTCGTCATCGGCCTGGCGGCTGCGCTGTGGGCGGGGCTCGGGGTCACGCTCGCCGGTCAGCGCGCGATGGACGAGGTGTGGGGCGTGCCGCATCGCCGGCGTCGCAACTTCCTCACGTCCCGCCTGCGCGGCCTGCTCGTGCTCGGCGTGCTCGGGCTCCTGAACGTCGCGATCTCGAGCGGCGTCGGGCTGATCGTGAGCGGGCTCGGGCCTTCCTCCGCGGTGCGCGTCGCCGGATTCGCGGTCTCGCTGGTGCTCGACGTGCTGCTGTTCTGGGCCGTCTTCCGCCTGCTGACGGCGGACGAGATCCCGACGCGCCAGCTCGTGATGGGGATCGTGATCGCGGCGCTCGGCTGGGCCGGGCTGCAGACGCTCGGCGGCATCTACGTCAACCATGTCGTGCGCCGCGCGGACGCGACGTATGGCGTCTTCGCGATCGTGCTCGGTCTGCTGTCGTGGCTCTACCTCGGCGCGCAGGTGCTGCTGTACGCCGCCGAGGCGAACGTCGTGCGCGCGCGGCGGCTGTGGCCGCGCAGCCTGTTCGAGCCGATCACCGAGGCCGACCGCCAGGTGCTGACGACCACGGCGCGCGTTCAGGAGCGCCGTGAGGGCGAGCGCGTCGAGGTCACGTTCGCGCCGCGCGACGAGCCGCCGGACTGAGCGCGCCGCAGTCCGCGAGTAGTCGCGGGTCTTTGCGGAAACCCTCTCTTCAGACCCAAGAGGAGGTCTGTTCAGATGATGTGTACGCGCACACGGAGCGCGAGCCTGTCGCTGCTCGCACTCGCACTCGCCGCCACGATCGCAGCATGTGGCGGCAACAGCAACAGCAACAGCGGGACGACCGGCGGATCGAGCGGCTCCGCCTCCGGCGGCACCGTCACGGTCCTGATGGGCACCGCACCGGACTTCCTCGACCCCCAGCTCGGCTACACGACGCAGTCGGCGGAGCCGGACTGGATCGTCTACACGCCGCTGCTCACCTACCGTCACGCGAACGGCACCGCCGGCGGCGAGCTGATCCCGGGGCTCGCGACCGCACAGCCGACGATCTCCAAGGACGGCAAGACCTACACGCTGACGCTCCGCAAGGGGCTCACGTTCTCCAACGGCAAGCCGGTGAAGGCGAGCGACTTCAAGTACACGATTCAGCGTGCGATCAAGATCAACTGGGGCGGCAAGTCGTTCTACACGACGTACATCGTCGGCGCCTCGGCGTACGACAAGGGCAGCGCGCAGGACATCTCCGGCATCACGACCGACGACGCGAGCGGCAAGATCACGATCAAGCTGACCCAGCCCTACGGCGCGTTCGGCAACGTGCTCGCCTTCCCGTCGTCCGGCCTCGTGCCGACGGGCACGGCGATGAAGAACCTCTCGAACGACCCGCCGCCCGGCGTGGGGCCGTACATGTACACCTCCGCGAGCGCGAACCGCGGCTTCACGCTGAAGCGGAACCCGCGCTTCGCGGCGTTCAAGATCCCGGGCATCCCCACGGGCAGCGTCGACACGATCGACGTGAAGATCGTCTCGAACACCCAGTCCGAGGCGCAGCAGGTGCTCAGCAACCAGGCGGACGTCTTCGACCCGGGCGACACGCTGCCCCCGTCGCTGCTGCCGCAGATCCAGAGCCAGGCGTCGGACCGCTTCGCGCGCGTCCCGATCCCCTCGACGTTCTACTTCTTCCTCAACACGACCAAGGCGCCGTTCAATAACGCGAAGGCGCGGCAGGCGGTCAACTACGCGATCGACCGCCAGGCGATGGTGCGGCTCGCGAGCGGCTTCCTGAAGCCGAGCTGCTACTTCATCCCGGAGGGCGTCGCCGGGCACCCGACCGCTCCGTGCCCCTACGGCGACACGCCCGACCTCGCGAAGGCCAAGCAGCTCGTGCAGCAGTCGGGCCAGGCGGGCGCGAAGCTCACCGTCTGGGGCGAGGAGCGCAGCCCCCGGCGCGAGTACGTCGACTACTACACGGACCTGCTGAACAAGATCGGCTTCAAGGCGACGGAGAAGATCATCGCCGACGCCGTCTACTTCCCGACGATCGGGAACGCGAAGACCGACCCGCAGACCGGCTTCGCCGACTGGATCCAGGACTTCCCGAACCCGTCCGACTTCTACCTGCTGATGGACGGCCGCGCGATCCAGCCGACGAACAACCAGAACTTCAGCAAGGTCAACGACCCGCACATCCAGCAACAGCTCGACAAGCTCAACCCGGTGCCCGCGACGAAGCTCGACAGCGTGGCCGGTGAGTGGACGACCCTCGACGAGTACACCGCGCAGAAGGCCTACGTCGCGGCGTACGGCGCCGAGAGCATGCCGAAGTTCTTCTCGAACCGGCTCGACTTCGGCGCGGCCATCTTCCATCCGACCTACCTCAACGACTGGACGAGCTTCAAGCTCAAGTAGGCAGCGTGGCAATCAACCCCGCCACCTCGCGCGCCGGCGCCGGACCCGGGCTCACCGCCCGGGCCGGCGCCGGGCGTCAGCGCGATCCGGCGGAGCCGACCGCCGGCGTCGGGCCATACCGGCTCGGCCTGCGCCGGCTGCGGCGCAACCGGGTCGCGCTCGCGTTCGGCGCGCTGTTCCTGCTGATCGTTGTGCTGTGCCTGTGCGCGCCGCTGTACGCCGCCCACGTCGCGCACACGGGACCGAACGCGAACCACGTCACGGACACGGTCACCGTCGGCGGCGTGAGGAAGAACGTCGTCTCGACGACCGGCCAGCCGATCGGGCCGACCTGGCAGGGGCGCTTCCTGCTCGGCGCCGACCAGAACGGCCGCGACATCGCCGTGCGGCTGCTCTACGGCGGGCGCAACTCGCTGGAGGTCGGCTTCGTCGCGACGCTGATCACGATGCTGCTCGCGGTGATCGTCGGCACGCTGGCGGGCTACTTCCGCGGCGCCGTCGACGGTGTCCTCGCGCGCATCCTCGACCTCATCTGGGCCTACCCGGTCGTGCTGCTGGGGATCGCGCTCGGCACCTCGCTCGCGCTCGGCGGCATCAGCCTCGGCCCGCTGCACCTGAGCGGCAACTCGCTGATGGTGCCCGCGGTCATCATCGGCGTCGTCTACATCCCGTACGTCGCCAAGCCGATTCGCGGCCAGGTGCTCGGGATGCGCGAGCAGGAGTTCATCGACGCCGCGCGCGTGAGCGGCTTGGGCCCGCTGCGGATCATGGTCGGCGAGATCCTGCCGAACCTCGCCTCGACGATCATCGTCTTCCTGCCGCTGATGATCGCGAACGCGATCCTGCTGGAGGCGGCGCTCTCCTATCTCGGCGCCGGCGTGCAGCCGCCCAACCCGTCGTGGGGGACGATGATCGCCGACGGCATCCGCCTGATCCCCAGCGCGATGCACCTGACGTTCGTGCCGGGCGCGATGCTCGTGCTCGCGGTGCTCGGGATCAACGTCTTCGGCGACGGCGTGCGCGACGCGCTGGACCCGCGCGCGAAGGTGCGGATCGAGGAGCAGGTGGGATGACGCGCTTCGTCGTGCGCCGCCTGATCTCGATGTCGCTCGTGCTGGTCGCGATCTCGATCATGACGTTCCTGATCTTCCAGGCGATCCCGAACGGGGACCCCGCGCAGCGCCTCGCCGGGCGCACCTCGACGCCGGAGACCGTCGCCGCCGTGCGCCACACGTGGGGCTTCGACAAGCCGCTGCCGGAGCAGTACGTGACGACGATGAAGAAGATCTTCTCGGGCGAGGTGATCTCCTACACGCAGCAGGTCAACGTGCTCGACGAGGTCAAGCGCGACCTGCCGGCGACGCTGTCGCTGGCGCTCGGCGCCGGGATCATCTGGCTCGCGCTCGGCGTCCTGTTCGGCGTCCTGAGCGCGGTCACCGCCGGGCGCTTCACCGACCGTGCGCTGACCGTGCTCGCGCTGATCGGCGTCTCGACGCCCGTGTTCCTGGTGGGCGCGGTGATGCTGTACTTCCTCGCGTTCAAGCTCGGCTTGTTCCCGAACGGCGGCTACGTGCCGCTCACGCAGGACCCGCTCGACTGGCTCTACCACATGATCCTGCCGTGGACGGCGCTGTCGATCCTCTTCATCGGCGTCTACTCGCGCGTGCTGCGCGCGAACCTGCTCGACGCGATGAACGAGGACTACGTGCGCACCGCACGCGCGAAGGGCATCTCGCAGCGGCGCGTGCTCGTGCGCCACGTGCTGCGCAACTCGCTGATCCCGATCGTCTCGCTGTGGAGCCTCGACTTCGCGGCGGTGATCGGCGGCGGGGCGATCCTGACGGAGTCGGTCTTCAACCTGCAGGGCGTCGGGCAGTACGCGGCCACGTCGATCCAGACGCTCGACGTGCCGCCCGTGCTCGTGATCGTGATGCTCGGCGCCTTCACGGTCGTCGTGCTGAGCGCGATCGCCGACGTGATCTTCGCGCTGCTCGACCCGCGAATCCGATTGTCGGGCACATGACCGAGCATCTGCTCGAGGTCGCGGACCTGCGCGTCTCCTTCCGCACCGAGGACGGCGTCGTGCAGGCCGTCGACGGCGTCTCGTTCCACGTCGACGCCGGCGAGGTGCTGGCGATCGTCGGGGAGTCCGGCTCGGGCAAGTCCGTGACCGGGATGACGCTGATGGGCCTCACGCGCGGGCCCAACGCGCGCTTCGAGGGCTCGGCCCGCCTGCGCGGGACCGACCTCGTGGCGGCGTCCGAGACGCAGCTGCGGGCGATCCGCGGAGCGCAGATCGCGATGGTCTTCCAGGATCCGATGACGGCGCTGAACCCGGTGCAGCGGATCGGCGTGCAGATCGTCGAGCAGATCCGCGCGCACGACGCCGAGATCTCGAGGGATGCCGCGGGCAAGCGCGCCGTCGAGTTGATGGAGCGCGTCGGCGTCCCGCGCGCGGCCGAGCGGTTGCGCTCCTACCCGCACGAGTTCTCCGGCGGGATGCGCCAGCGCGTCATGATCGCGATGGCGCTGTCGTGCTCGCCGAGCCTGCTGATCGCGGACGAGCCGACGACGGCGCTCGACGTGACGATCCAGGCGCAGATCATCGAGGAGATCCGGCGGTTGCGCCGGGAGACGGACGCCGGGGTGATCCTGATCACGCACGACCTCGGCGTCGTCGCCGACGTGGCGGACCGGATCGCGGTGATGTACGCCGGGCGGATCGTCGAGCAGGGCACGCTCGAGGAGATCTTCTACGACCCCCAGCACCCCTACACGTGGGGGCTGCTCGGCTCGATCACGCGGATCGATCGCGAGCGCCCGGAGCGCCTGCCGACGATCCCGGGCTCGCCGCCGTCGCTGCTGCATCCGCCGCAGGGCTGCCATTTCCGCACGCGCTGCCCGCACGAGTTCGAGCGCTGCGCGGACGTGCCGCCGCTGGAGGCGCGCTCCGGGGAGCCCGCGCACTGCGATCGCTGCTGGCTCGCGCCGCAGGAGAAGCGGCGGCTGCGCGATCTCGGCGACGGCGAGATCGGCCTCGCGACCGGGGAGACGGTGATCGCATGAGCGCCGTCAGCCCGCTCCCGACCGCGCCCGCGACGCCCGCCCCGGCGCTGCTGGAGCTCGACCACCTCGTGGTGCACTTCCCGATCAAGCGCGGGGTCCTGTTCGACCGCACGATCGGCAACGTGCACGCCGTCGACGACGTCTCGCTGGCGCTCGCGGAGGGGGAGACGCTCGGGATCGTCGGCGAGTCGGGCTGCGGCAAGACGACGCTGGTGCGCGCGATCGTGCGCCTGCTGGAGCCGACGGCGGGGACGATCCGCTTTCGCGGGCGCGACATCACGACGGCGAGCCGGCGCGAGCTGGTGCCCGTGCGACGCGAGCTGCAGATGGTCTTCCAGGACCCGCAGGCGTCGCTGAACCCGCGCAAGCGCGTCGCGCAGATCGTCGGCGCCCCGTTGCGGTTGGAGGGCCGTCACAGCAGCGAGCAGGTCGAGGCGCGCGTGCGCGAACTGCTCGAGCGCGTCTGCCTGAGCAGCGAGCACGTCAACCGCTTCCCGCACGAGTTCTCCGGCGGGCAGCGCCAGCGGATCGGCGTCGCGCGCGCGCTCGCCGTGGAGCCGAGCCTGATCCTGCTCGACGAGCCCGTCTCGGCGCTCGACGTCTCGATCCAGGCGCAGGTCGTCAACCTGCTCGACGAGCTGCAGGACGATTTGCAGCTCAGCTACGTGTTCGTCGCCCACGACCTCTCCGTCGTGCGCCACGTCTCGGACCGCATCGCCGTCATGTACCTCGGCAAGATCGTCGAGTCCTCGCCGGCGGAGGAGCTGTACGTCAAGCCGATCCATCCCTACACGGCGGCGCTGCTCGACGCGATCCCGATCCCGGACCCGAAGCGCAACCGTGCGCGTGAGCGCCACGTGATCGGCGGCGAGCCGCCGAACCCGATCGATCCGCCGAGCGGCTGCCGCTTCCGCACCCGCTGCCCGTGCGCGACCGAGGTCTGCGCGCGCGTCGAGCCGCCGCTGACGCAGTTCGCGAACGGACACCTCGCCGCCTGCCACCATCCGCTGAACGTGAGCGCCGCGGAGCTGGCGTCGGCCGTGCGCTCGCCGCTCTCGCCGCTCGGTGCGGGAGAGCAGCTGCCCGCCGCGCAGGAGGCGAGCGCGTGAATGGATCCGCCCGGCAACCGTCGGGCGAGTGCGCTACCTTCGGCGCGCCAACGCGTTAGGGGCAGAGAGCGTCCGCCAGATCGCCGGTCGCGGACTCCGAATCGGTCGCGCCACGAGCGCGACAGCCCCCGTCCCTCAAGGAGGACCACTTCGTGCGCCAACGGATCCTGCTCGTGCTCGTGACGTGCCTCGCCGTGCTCGTGCCGACCGCGGCGGCGAGCGCGAGCTCCCGCCAGTTCACGACCGTCGAGGCGCCCGCGGAGCTGCTCGGCGGCGCCCCGGGCCCCGCGCTCGACCAGATCCAGTCGCTCGGCGCGACGGCGGTCCGCATCCAACTGACGTGGAACCAGGTGGCGCCCGATCCGACGGCGACGCACGCGCCGAGCTTCAACGCGACCGACCCGAACGCCTATCCGGCCGCCGGCTGGGCGCGCTACGACGCCGCGATCGACGGCGCCCGCGCACGCGGGCTGAAGGTGCTGCTGACGATCACTGGCGGCGCACCGAAGTGGGCGACGGCGAGCAGGCGCGACTTCCTGACGCGTCCGAGCGCGACCGCGTTCGGCAAGTTCGCGACCGCCGTCGGGCGACGCTACGGGACGAAGGTGTCGTGGTGGTCGGTGTGGAACGAGCCGAACCTCGGCAAGCTGCTCAAGCCGCTCTACACGACGCGCCACGGTCGCAAGCTCGCGAGCGCGGGGATCTACCGTCAGCTCTACCTGAAGGCGTACGAGGGCCTGCGCTCGGCGCATGTGAGCGCACCGATCCTGCTCGGCGAGCTCGCGCCGCAGGCGAACAGCCAGCACGAGGACGGCACGATCGCGCCGCTGGCGTTCCTGCGCGGGGTCCTGTGCCTCGACAGCCATTACCGCAGGGTCGGCCGTGGCTGCGCGAAGCTGGCGACGCAGGGGCTGGCGATGCACCCGTACTCGAACGCGGCGGGACCGCACCTGGTCCCGGCGAATGCCGACAACGTCACGATCGGCGTGCTGGGGCGCCTCACGAGCGCGCTCGATCGCGCGGCCCGCGCCGGTGCGCTGCCGCGGCGGCTGCCGATCTACATCACGGAGTTCGGCGTCCAGAGCTTCCCGGACCGCCAGCTCGGCGTGCCGCTCGCGACGCAGTCCGACTTTCGCTCGATCTCCGAGCGGATCGCGTACGCCAATCCGCGCGTGAAGTCGTTCTCGCAGTACCTGCTGCGCGACGACGCGACGGTGCTCAACAGCCACAGCGCGTTCGAGTCCGGCCTGATCCTGTTCAAGGGCTCCAAGCTCAAGCCGTCGTTCGAGGGCTTCCGCCTTCCGCTCGTCGTGCTGCCCGCCCGCCATGGGAAGAGCGGCCTGTGGGGCTTCGTGCGTCCTGCGCACGGCCATGCCGGCTCGCTGGCGATCCAGATCCACGACCGCGGCCACGGCTGGAAGCCGCTGGCGACCCAGCACTACGGCGCCAACGGCTACTGGCAGCGCACCGTCGCCGCCAAGACGGGTCGTGCATGGCGCGTCGTCTGGACGGCGCCCGACGGCACGACGCACACGGGCCCGGCGACGATCGCGCGGTAGTCCGCGCTCCCGCAGCGCCGCTCAACATTCCGCGCCGGCTGCCGACTGACTCGGGAAGACGAACCGTCGGCCCCGTCGCGTCTGCGCGCGCCGGGCGGTCAGGAGGCAGCGTTGAAGGGCTTCATGGGTGTCCGCTGGACCGTTGGGCGCAAGCTCGGGCTTGCCTTCGGCGTCGTCGTGCTGTTCCTGATCGGCGTCGCGATCGTCGCGCTCTCGACGATCAGCTCGCTCAAGACCGACCACGCGCGCGCCGAGGCGGCGCAGCTGCCGTGGCTGACGCGGAGCGTGCGGCTGCACGCCGACCAGCTGAACTCGCAGTTCTCCTCGACGGTCTCGATGTCGCGCACGCTCATCGTCGTCGCCGCGATCGTCGGCGCGCTGCTGGCCGGGGCGCTCTCGACCTGGATCACCCTTGCCCTGCGGATGCGCGTGCGACGCGTGCTCACGCAGCTCTCGCACCTGCGCGACGACGACGTCAACGGCCTCGCCGAGGGCCTGACGGCCGTCGCGAACGGCGACATGACGGTCGAGGCGCGCTCGACCACGCATCAGATCGAACGCATCTCCAGCGACGAGATCGGCGACGTCTCACGCGCCGTCAACGCGATCCACGAGACGACCTTCGCCTCGATCGAGGGCTACAACCGCATGCGCGCCCGCGTCGCCGCGATCCTGCAGGAGATCGCGCACAGCTCCGCGAGCGTCGCGGCCGCCTCCCAGCAGATGGCGACGACCTCCGAGGAGACGGGCAGGGCGATCGGCGAGATCTCCACGACCGTCAGCGAGGTCGCGCAGGGAGCCGGGCGCCAGGTGCGCTCCGTCGCCGAGGCGCGCGAGCTGACGATCGAGGTCGCAGCCGCGACGAAGGAGAGCGCCGAGGACGCGATGGAGACGGCGAGCGCCGCCCAGCAGGCGCGCGGCGTCGCCGAGGAGGGCGCGCTCACGGTGACGCGCGCCAGCGCCGCGATGGCCGCCGCACGCGAGGTCTCCACCGAGGCGACGAGCGCGATGCGCGACCTGGGGGAGAAGTCCGAGCGGATCGGCGGCATCGTCGGCACGATCACCGGCATCGCCGAGCAGACGAACCTGCTTGCGCTCAATGCCGCGATCGAGGCGGCGCGCGCCGGCGAGCAGGGACGCGGCTTCGCCGTCGTCGCCGAGGAGGTGCGCAAGCTCGCCGAGGAGTCGCGCGGCGCCGCCGCGACGATCGCGGACCTCGTCGAGGAGATCCAGCGCGAGACCGGCCGCGTCGTCGACGTCGTCGAGGCCGGCGCCCGTCGCACCGAGGACAGCGCCACGACCGTCGAGCAGGCGCGCGCGTCGTTCGAGCGCATCGGCGAGTCGGTCGGCGACATGAGCGACCGCGTCGAGCGGATCGCGACCTCGATCGAGCAGATCGCCGGCCGCGCCACGCGGATGCAGGAGAGCATGGCCCAGGTCGCCGCCGTCGCGGAGCAGTCCTCGGCCTCGAGCGAGCAGGTCTCGGCCTCGACGCAGCAGACGTCCGCCGCGACCCAGCAGGTCGCCGCCTCCGCCCAGGAGCTGGCGAAGACCGCCGAGGAGCTCGACCGCCTCGTCGGCCAGTTCACGCTGGTCTGAGCGCCAAGAGGCCGGTGCGCGCCGGCCGGCGCGGAATACTGGAACGGTGCAGGAGTCGGAGGCGAACTACGCCGCCGCGATCTACGGCTCGATCCTCGTCGCCGCGCTGATCAGCTCGCTCGACGAGGAGCACGCCACCGCAGGGGCGATGGTGCTCGCGGTCGGCTCGACGATGGTCGTCTTCTGGCTTGCGCACGTGTGGGCGGATGCGATGGCCGCGCGCATCGAACGCTCGGCGCCGTTGTCCTTCGCGCGGCTGCGCAAGATGGCCCGCCGGCAGTGGCCGATGCTCCAGAGCGCGGCGATCCCGCTCGCCCTGCTCGCGCCCGCCGCCGTCGGCGCCTGGTCGGTCACGGCCGGCGTCGACCTCGCGCTCGCGGCCAGCGTCGCTCAGCTGGCGGCGTGGGGCGCGTTCATCGGGCTGCGCACGTCCTCGACCTGGCTCGGCGCGCTGCTCGCAGGCAGCGTGGATGCGGCGTTCGGGCTGGTGATCGTCGTCCTGAAGACGCTCGTCCACTGACCGTTCAGTAGGCGTCGGGCGGGGGAGGAGGGATGTCGCCGCGACGCGCCCGTGCGCTCGCGCTGACATACATGAAGAGGCCGAGCACGAGTCCGATCGCGCCCGCGACCATGAGGATCACGCCCACGACCTGGATGTCGATGCCGGCGACATGGGCGGTCACGGCGTACTTGAGGATCGCGCCGACGGCGATCAGGAAGAGGCTGGAGCCGATTGTCATGGGGAGAACGTGCCCGGCTTGCGCGTTCCTCGAACGTCCACTGGACGAATGCATATAGTGGGGCCCCGCCATCCGGGGGACCCTTGTCCGCGTTTCGCTCCGTCTCCACGATCGCCGTGCACGATCACGCATGCCTGCTGTATGCGTCGGACGACGATCGCTGGGACGTCACCGCCGCCTACGTCGACGCCGGCCTGCGGGCGGGGGATCGGGTCGTCTACATCCCCGATCGCGAGACGCCCGCTGCGGTCATCGACGCGCTCGCGCTGGCGGGCTGCGAGCGTGCGCGCAGCGCGGCGGGCGGCCAGCTTGCGGTGACGCCGCAGGACGACGTCTACGCAGCGGTCGACTACGACCCCGCGCGCGTGAGCGCGGCGTGGGGGGAGATGACGCAGTCGGCGCTCGACGACGGCTTTCGCGGGCTACGCGTCGTCGTCGACATGGCATGGGCGCTGAACGCGGGAATGGACCCGAGCGAGCTGCTCGTCTACGAGCGGGCCGCGGGCGCGCTGTTCGCGCGGCTGCCGTTCTCGGCCGTCTGCCTCTACGACGAGCGACGCTGGAGCGGCGAGCACGTGCTGGGCGCCGCGCAGGCGCATCCGGTCGCGATGTGCGGCGGCTGGCACCACCACGCCGTGGCGCGGATCGCCGACGAGCTGGAGCTGACCTTCACCGCCGACGATCGCCTCTCCGTCGCCGGCAGCGTCGACCTGGCGACGGTGGAGCGCTTCACGGACGTGCTGCGGATCGCCAGTGAGGGCCCGACCGACCTGACGCTCGACCTGCAAGCGCTCACGTTCCTCGACGCGCGCGGGCTGGCGGAGCTGCACGCGGCCGCCGCGCGCCTGGCGGCCCGCGGCCGCGCGCTGCTGCTGCACGAGCCGCCGCCGCTCGTGCGGCGCATGCTGGAGCTGTTCGGCGACGAGCGCGCGCCCGCGCCGCGCGTCCTGCGCAGGGAGGAGGGGACATGAGCGGGCTCGCGCACCAGGCCCTGATCTACGACGAGCCCGAGCAGCTGCTCGCCGTCGCCGAGCCGTTCGTGCGCGAGGGGATCGAGCGCGGGGAGCCGGTGATGGTGATCCTCGGCGCCGAGCGCGAGCGGACGTTGCGCGAGCGCCTGGGGGAGGATGCGGCCGTCGTCGACTTCCGCGCCCCCTCCGAGTGGTACGAGACGCCGCCGCGCACGCTCGCCGGCTACACGCACTACCTCGCCGCGCATCACGGCGGCGGGCGCATCCGTGCGCTTGGCGAGCCGCCGTACCCGGATCGCTCCGAGCCGGTCGTGCGCGAGTGGGCGCGCGCGGAGGCGATCTTGACGATCGCGTTCGCGGACGCCGCGGTCGACCTGGTCTGCCCGTACGACGCGCGTCGTCTGCCGGGGTCGATCGTCGCGCACGCGCGCCGCACGCACCCGCTGCTGTGCGACGGGCTCGGGTCGGTGCCCAACCCCGACGCCACAGATCCTCACGCCTACCTCGAGACGCTCGCCGACCGTCTCGACGAACCGGCCGGGCCGGTCGCCGAGCTGGCGTTCGACGCAGATCCTGCGATCGTGCGCGCGTTCGTCACCGAGCAGGCGACGTACGCCGGACTGCACGGCGAGCAGCTCGAGGCGCTGCGCGTCGCCGCCGGCGAGCTGGCGACGAACGCGATCGTGCATGGCCGCCGGCCGCGGCGCGCGCGCGTGTGGGAGGCTGCGGGGCAGCTCGTCTGCGAGATCGAGGACGGCGGCGCGGGGGTCGCCTCGCAGCTTGCGGGATATCTGATGCCCGGCACGGACGCGCGCAGCGGACGGGGCCTGTGGATTGCCCGCCAGCTCTGCGATCGCGTCGAGATCGAGGGGGCCCGGATGCGGCTCCACCTGGTACCCGCAGGCTAGTCGCTCAAGCTTTTCTGGCAAGCTGCCGAAGCAGAGATCGCATGCGCTCGCATGAGGACAGCCCGACCGGCCTGGACGAGCTCGCGCGCCGGCGTCAGCAGCGCGCCACCGACGTCGAGCAGCCGCTGCGCGAGCGCGTGCGCGACGAGGCCCGCCGCACCAAGCGCCGCCACGCGGCAGCAGACCGCGCGCGCAGCCGCTCGAGCGACGGCGACGGCGCTCCGCATCACGAGCCGCCCTTCGGTGGCGGCGACAGCGCCGGCGCCGCCTGATCGCCTGTATACGAACCCGCGGGTCGGGCTCGAGCCGCGAGGGCAGGGCGTGGCGCCCCGTTCCGCTCGCATCAATGCTCGATAATCGATCTTATGTATACCGATAGGGGCGGGTGACGGCTGAAACCGCGCCCGCCGCTACCCTCGGGCGCATGACCGGGGCCGGCGTCGACCGTCGCGGAATCCTCACGCTCTCCAGCGGACACGCATGCGTGGACGTCGCGCAGGGCGCCGTGCCGGCGCTGCTGCCGTTCCTGATCCGCGACCGCGGCTACAGCTACGCGGCCGCCGCGGCGCTCGTCTTCGCGATGACCGGCGCCTCGTCGCTGCTGCAGCCATTGTTCGGCTTCCTCGCCGACCGTCGCTCGCTGCCGTGGCTGCTGCCCGGCGGCGTCGTGCTCGCCGCGGCCGGGATCGCGACGGCGGGCCTCGTCTCCAGCTATCCGCTGACGTTCACGGCCGTCGCGCTCGCCGGGCTCGGCGTCGGCGCCTACCATCCCGAGGGTGCGCGGTACGCGAACTACGTCTCGGGCTCGCGGCGCGCCAGCGGCATGAGCCTGTACTCGGTCGGCGGCAACGTCGGCTTCGCGCTCGGCCCGATCCTCGTCACGCCGCTCGTGCTCGCGCTCGGACTGCATGGCACCGTCTGGCTGCTGGTGCCGATGCTCACGATCGCCGCGCTGCTCGCGCGCGAGCTGCCGCGCCTGCGGAGCTTCCATCCCGAGCGCCGCTCGGACGCCGCGTCGCACGCCGCCGCGGCCGTCCCGGACCGCTGGGCACCGTTCGCGCGCATCGCCGGGATCGCGGCCGTGCGCTCCGGCGCGTACTACGGCCTGCAGGCGTTCGTCCCCGCCTACTTCATCACCCACTTCGACAGCTCCACCGGCGTCGCGAACGCCGCGCTGACGACGATCCTCGTCGCCGGAGCGCTCGGCACGCTCGTCGGCGGCCGGCTGGCGGACCGCCTCGGCCGGCGGCGGATCCTCGTCGCCTGCAACTGCGTGCTGACGCCGCTGATGCTGCTTGCGCTCGTCGTCGGCGAGCCGGCCGCGTTCGCGCTGCTCGCGCTCGTCGGGTTCTTCACCGTCGGGACGTTCTCGATCACCGTCGTGCTCGGGCAGGAGTACCTGCCGAACCGCATCGGCGTCGCCTCCGGCATCACGCTCGGCGCGGCGATCGGGGCGGGCGGCGCGATGGCGGCGCTGCTGGGGGTCCTCGCCGACCAGGTCGGCCTCAGGCCGGTGCTGCTGATCCTGGCGGCGCTCCCGCTCCCGGCGCTCGCGCTGTCGCTGGCGCTGCCGCGCGAAGGGCGGTCCTCGCTCGATCCGATCCCGGCCGAGGCGCCGGCGTGAGCGCACGCGGCGGGATCGACCTCGGCGGCACGAAGATCCAGGCCGTCGTCGTCGACGGCGACAACGCGGTCCTCGGGCAGGCCCGTCATCCGACGCCGTCCGCGGGCGGGCCGCCCGACGTCGCGGCCGCGATGGCGCGGGCGCTCGGCGAGGCGGCGCAGGCCGCGGGGCTGGAGACGAGCGCGCTCGCGGGCGTCGGCGTCGGCTCCCCCGGCGTCGTCGACGCGGGCGCGGGTACCGTCGCCGAAGCGCGCAACCTGCCCGACTGGGACGGTGCGTTCGCGCTCGCGCAGGCGCTTCGCGACGCGCTCGGCACCAAGGTCCTGCTCGGCAACGACGTGCAGGTCGCGACCGACGCGGAGGTCGCGCTCGGCGCCGGGCGCGACGCGCGCTCGCTGCTCGGCGTCTTCTGGGGCACCGGCGTCGGCGGCGGGATCGCGCTGGACGGCGAGCCGTGGCTCGGGCGCGGCGCCGCCGGCGAGATCGGCCACATCGTGATCAAGCTCGACGGGCGCCGCTGCCCCTGCGGCCGGCGCGGCTGCATGGAGGCCTACAGCGGCCGCGCGGCGCTGGAGGCGCGCGCCCGCCACCTGCACGAGCAGGGCGAGCCGACCGACCTCTTCAAGCTGATGAAGCGCCACGATCGCACGCGCCTGACGAGCGGGATCTGGGCGCGTGCGCTGGAGCACGGCGACGAGCTGGCCCGGCGGCTGATCGACGAGGCGGTCGCCGCGCTCGGCGCCGGCATCGCCTCGGCGGTCAACCTGCTCGACGTCGAGCGGGTCGTGATCGGCGGCGGTCTCGGTCTGCGGCTCGGCGAGCCCTACGTGGAGCGGATCGTCGCGGCGATGGCGCCGCATCTGTTCGCCGACGAGCGCCCGCCGGACGTGCGCCTCGCGGCGCTCGGCGACCTCGGCGGCGCGCTCGGCGCGGCGCTGCTGGTGCGCTGATCAGCCGAGCCCGAGCGACGCGGCCGCCCGCCGCACGCGCGCGTCGCCGAGCGTCAGCGGCTCGACGCGTTCGGCGGCCAGCAACCCCGCAGCGCGATCGAACAGCGTCACGTTGATCCAGGAGGACTCGAGCGTCGACCACCAGCGCAGGCCAGCGGCGTCGGGACGCTCGTCGTGGAGCCGCAGCGCCTGTGCCTGCGTCACGGCGCGCACGCGCGTCGCGACATGCGAGGGCCGCAGCGCGGCGTCGAGCAGCACCGCCGGGTCGTCGAGGTCGACCAGCTCGGCCTGCGCGTCGAGCGCCAGCGCGGCGAGCGCGAGCGCGCGGCCGCCGCGCATCAGCATCGCCTCCACGAGCTCGCCGGTGCCGCGGAACGGCGCGAGCGTCTCGGCGATCGCCGCGACGGGATCGGTCGCGAGGTAGAGGCAGCCGTAGCGGTCGCGGTTGTCGTGGCGGCCGGTCCCCTGCAAGCCGCGCGGGAACCAGAGCGCTCCTCCCGGCTCGATCTCGCCAGCCTGCGGATCGTGCGGCAGGATCCGCCAGAGCGTCACGCGAAGCTGCCGGCGCGCTCCGCGGCGATCGCGTCCAGCAGCTCGCGCGCCTCGCCGTGGCGCACGAGGTCGATCGGACGACGATCGCCGAGATGCGGGTTGACGCCGCGCAGCCAGCGCTCGACCGCGTCGACCGGATAGACGCGCATGAGGTTCGACATCACGAGCTCCAGCAGGTCGACGCGTTCGGCGTTCAGGTCGTCGATCCCCTGCCCGCGACGCCAGCGCGTGATCTGCGCCGGACTGACGCCCAGCAGCTCAGCCAGGCGGCGCTGCGAGTGGAGGTCGCGGCTGAGCGCGTCGACCTTGGTGGCGATGGCGACCGGCATGGACGCAAGGATAGCGCAACGTTTCATGTTGCGCAATGAAAAGCATTGCTCAGCGCACGACCCCGCGCGGTCGCGCACGCTCGATCGCGTCCTCGAACGTGCGCTCCCACTGGTCGATGTGGTCTTCGATCCGCTCGCCTGCGGCCCACCTGCGCGCACGACGGGCGAGCACGCTGCGCTCGTCGGACTCGAGCACGAGCCGGTCGATCTCCTCGTACCAGCGATCGTCGCCGACGAGGTGACCGCCCTGGTCCTCCCCCATGCTCGCGTAGGGACCCACCGGCGAGGCGAGCCACGGGACTCCCATCGCCGCGTACTCCTTCAGCTTCACGTTCGAGCGCGCCCGGTTGTACGGCGTGTCGGCCAGCGGCGCGATCCCGACGTCGAGGCGCAGCAGCTGTTCGGGCAGCCCGGCGTAGAGGACCCCGCCTTCGCAGCGCTCGTAGCGATGGCTGTTGAGGCCGAGATCGACCCCTATGCCGACGACGCGCAGCGTGTGATGACGGCGCAGCAGGTTTTCGAAGGCCTCTCTGAGCCGCAGCCGCTCGAAGTCGCGCTCGTGATCGAGCAGCGCGTGCCAGCCGACCGCTATGTCGGTGCGGACCGGCGCGCGATCGGGTCGCGTGAACGTCGGCGGGAGGTAGTTCTCGAGCACGCGCACGTCCGCGCCGCTGGCCGCCCGGTAGCGCTCCGCGAGCGTCTCGCTCGGCGTCGTGACGACGTCGGCGATGCGCATCATCGACTTCAGCGAGCTCCAGATCCGCTGGCCGTGCATTCCGCGGACGTCCACGTAGCCGGGGGATCCCTTCGGCACCTCGAGGAAGTCCTCGTCGTTGTCCCACACGATCGCGACGCCAGCCTCCTTCAGCGCTCTGGCGAGGCGCTCCATCGGACCGAAGCAGGAGCGGCAGAAGTGCACGACGTCGGCGTCGAAGAGCGGCTGGGGGTTCTCGATCACGTTGCGCTCCTCGACGTGGACCGAGTGGCCGCGGTAGGCGAGCGCCTGCATCGGAATCCACGTTCGGTAGATCCCGCTTATGAGACGCTCCATCACGACGGCGGCGATACGCACCTGTCCAGCATGCCGACGCCTTCGGCGCCGCGCAAGTTCCAAGCAGATCAGCGCACCGCGCTGCCTGCCTGTGCCCGCTCGATCGCGTCCTCGAAGGTCTGCTCCCAGCGCTCGGCGTGGCGTTCGATCGTCTGCTCCTGGGCCCAGCGTCTGGCGCGGCGCGCGAGGCGGCTGCGGTCGTCGGCGTCGAGCAGCAGCTGCTCGAGCTCTTCGTACCAGCGGTCGTCGGGGACGAGCCGCCCGCCCTGCTCCTCCCCCATGCCCGCATAGCCGCCGACCGGTGAGGCGAGCCACGGCACCCCCATCGCCGCGTACTCCTTCAGCTTCACGTTGGAGCGGCCGCGGTTGAAGTCGACGGCGGCGATCGGTGCGATCCCGATGTCGAAGTGCATGAGCAGTTCGGGCAGCTCGCCGTAATTCGTTATCGGGACGTGTCTGTAGCGCCGGCTGGCCAGCCCGAGGTTCAGGCCGATCGTTATCAGTTCCAGCTGCTGATGGCGCGCGAGCAGACGCCCGAGCGTCTCCTGCAGTCCGAGCTGCTCGACGTCGCGCTGGTGCTCGAGCGCGGCCAGCCAGCCGATCGTGACGCCGTTGTGCGGCATCACCCGCGCCGGGCGCGTGAACGCCGGCGGGAGGTAGTTCTCGAGCACGCGCACGTCGGCGCCGCTGAGCTCCCGATAGCGCTCGGCGAGCATCGCGCTCGGCGTCGTGACGACGTCGGCCTGGCGCATCATCGTCGTCATCCCCGCGAGCACCCGCTGGCCCGACAGGCCGGAGTGGTAGGCGTAGTTCGGGTTGCCTTTCTGCGATGCGGTGAGGTTGTCGTCGTTGTCCCAGACGACCGCGACGCCGGCGTCGCTCAGCGCTCTCGCCATCCGCTGCATTTCCTGCTGACTGAAGCGCAGGAAGTGGACGAGGTCGCATTCCAGCAGCGCACGCGCGTCGCGGATCTCGTTGCGCTCCTCCAAATGCACCGTGTGGCCGCGCTGCGCGAGCGCCTGCATCGGCAGGATCGACCGATAGATCGAGTTGACTATCGCCTCGGGGATCAGCGCCGTAATTCGCATCCGAACGAGCATGCCTACGCCCGCTGCGTTAAGCAACCGTCCACCGTCCGGGGCGGGTGTGCGCGAGCGCGTGGCGGCGCAGCCCGCTCGAGAGGCCGAGCTCCTCGAGCGCGTCGGCGAGGATGATCGGCAGGCGGCCGATCGCCCTGACCGCCTGCGCGTCGGCGGTTGCGCACACGTGGACGTGGCGCTCGTAGGCGAGCGTCCCCAGGGCGAGCGCGTGCTCGTCGGGCAGCGGGGCGACGGGGAAGAGCGCACGCACGCGCCGGCCGTCGAGCCGCAGGAAGCCGGCGGGCGCAAGCGCGCTCGGGATCGTCACGTTGCACACGCGCATGCCGAGCGCGAGCCGGCTCGCGAGCTCCTCCGGCGGGCCGGCGAGCACCGCGCCCCCGCCGGGTCGCGACGGTCCGACGTCACCGGCGCGGGCGGCCGCGAGCGCCGCGGCCATCCCGCTGCGGACGACGGCGAGACGATCGTCGGGACGTCGCTCGCCTACGGGCAGCTCGAGCACCGTGCAGGGAGCGTCCCCGAGCAGCTCGTCCTCGCCGACGGCGAGCGGGACGAGCGCGCGCACGTCCGCCGGCTGCTCGCCGCCCGCGACCGCAAGCCGCCGCAGGGCGCCCGCGACGAGCGCCAGCACGACGTCGTGGACGGTCGCGTCGGCGTGCGCCGCGATGCGGCCGAGGCGGCCCGCGTCGGCGCGCGCCGTGACGAACGTGCGCCGTCGCGCCCCCGACCCGTCGAGGAACGACGGCGGCGCCGGCGTGAGCTGCCCGAGCGTGCGCGTGAGCGCGACGTGCCGCAGCGTCTCGCCGATCCGGCTGCGTTCGCCATGGGCGCCGGCGAGCGAGCGCATACGGTGCGCCTCGCGCAGCTCGGAGAGCGCGAGCGCGTCGCGGTGCGTCCGCTCGGGCGCACCCGACGCGGCGGGTGCGTCGAAGACCAGCTCGCGCAGGCGCATGGCGTCGTCGCCGTCGGTGAGCGCGCGGTGGACCATGCCCGCGATCGCCGCGCCGCCGCTGCGCGTCGCCGGCACGACGAGCAGCCGCCACAGCGGGCGCTCGCGCGCGAGCGGCTGGGCGAGAAAGGCGTCGAGCACGCGCCGCACGTCCTCCTCCCCGGGCGACGGGCTGTCACAGACGACGACATGACGCGCGAGCTCGAAATGGGGATCCTCGCGCCACACGAGCTCCCGGTCGCCTGCGGGCGCGCGCACGGCGATCTGCCGCAGCCGCGGTGCGCGCGGCAGGCGGCCGGCGATGCGATCGAGCAGCGCCGCGACGTCGAGCGGGTCACGGCGCGCGCCACCGTCCAGGCGCGCGACCCAGCCGACGTTCAGGGGGGCGGTGGGCGACTCGAGTGCGAGCAGTGCCGCCGCCGTCGCAGTGACGCGCTCCATGGCGGCAATGATCGAGGCGCCGGGCAGGCGCCGGTAGCGCCCGGCGGCCAACGCGTGCAGGGGTGCGCGCGCCAGATGGCGCAGCGCTTCCTCTGCACGCTTGACGCGCACGGGTAGCATCTGCACACATGCGGATCCTCGTCGTCGGCGCGGGCGGTGTCGGAGCTGCGGCGGCCGGCATCGCACAGCGGCGCACCTTCTTCTCGCACATGGTGCTCGCAGACGTCTCCGCGGACCGCGCGACGCAGGTCGTCGAGCGCCTCGGCGAGCCCGACCGCTTCTCCGCCGCCGCAGTCGACGCCGGCGACGAGGCCGCGCTCGTCGCGCTGATGCGCGAGGCACGCGCCGACGCCGTCCTCAACGCGACCGACCCGCGCTTCAACGAGCAGATCTTCGCCGCCGCGCACATGGCGCGCATCACCTACCTCGACATGGCGATGACGCTCTCGCACCGCCACCCGACCGCACCGTTCGAGCAGCCGGGCGTGAAGCTCGGTGACGTGCAGTTCGCCGCCGCCGAGGCCTGGGAGCGCGACGGGCTGCTCGCGCTCGTGGGGATCGGCGTCGAGCCGGGCCTCTCCGACGTCTTCGCGCGCTACGCAGCCGACCATCTGTTCTCGGAGATCGACGAGATCGGCGTGCGCGACGGCGCCGACCTCGTCGTCGAGGGCTACGCGTTCGCGCCGACGTTCTCGATCTGGTCGACGATCGAGGAGTGCCTGAACCCGCCGCTGATCTGGGAGCGGGAGCGCGGCTGGTACACGACGCAGCCGTTCTCCGAGCCGGAGCGCTTCCGCTTCCCCGAGGGGATCGGCGAGGTCGAGTGCGTCAACGTCGAGCACGAGGAGGTCGTGCTGATCCCCCGCTGGGTCGACTGTCGCCGCGTCACGTTCAAGTACGGCCTCGGGCAGGAGTTCATCGACGTGCTGCAGACGCTGCACAAGCTCGGTCTCGACGCCACCGCTCCGGTGCGCGTGCGCGACATCGACGTCGCCCCGCGCGACGTGGTCGCCGCCGCGCTCCCGAACCCGGCGATGCTCGGCGACCGCATGACCGGCCGCACGTGCGCGGGCACCTACGTGACGGGCACCGGCCGCGACGGCGCGCCGCGTGCCACCTACCTCTATCACCTCGCCGACAACGCGACGACGATGCGCGAGTACGGCAGTCAGGCGGTCGTCTGGCAGACGGCGCTGAACCCGGTCATCGCGCTCGAGCTGCTCGCGACCGGTGCCTGGAAGGGCACCGGCGTGCTCGGCCCCGAGGCGTTCGACGCGGTCCCCTTCCTCGACCTGCTCGCCGCCTACGGCGCACCGCACGGCGTCGAGGAGCGCGCGCCGGGCTAGACGCTCCTTAGAGCGAGATCACGCTGCGGATGCCGTCTTGGGCCTCCATCAGCTCGAAGCCCCGGTTGACCTCGTCGAGCGTGATGCGATGCGAGATGAACGGCTCGACGTCGAGCTCGCCGGCGAGCCAGCGGTCGATCAGCGCGGGCACGTCGTCGCGGCCCTTCAGGCCGCCGAACGAGGAGCCGGCGATCCGCCGGCCCTGGATCAGATAGCGCGGCACGACCTCGAGCAGCTCGCCCTTGCCGGCCACGCCGGCGACGGTGCACAGGCCCCACCCCATCCGCGCGGCCTCGACGGCCTGGCGCATCACGTGGACGTTGCCGGTCGCCTCGAAGGTGTAGTCGGCGCCGAAGCCGCCCGTCGACTCGACGATCCGCTCCACGACGTCGACCCCGCCGAGCATCGTCTCCGTCGCGCCCTGTCCGCGCGCGAGCGCGAGGCGCTGCTCGGAGAGGTCGACGCAGACGATCCGCTCGGCGCCCGCGAGGCGGCAGCCGGCGACCGCGCCGAGGCCGACCATCCCGGCGCCGAAGACGACGCACGTGGAGCCCGGCTGCACCTGCGCCGTGCGCAGCGCCGCGCCGAGGCCGGTCGAGAGGCCGCACGCGAACAGCGCGGCGCCCTCCAGCGGTGCCTCGGGGCTCACCTTCGCGAGCGCGATCTGCGGCATCACCGTGTACTCGGCGAACGTCGAGGTGCCCATGAAGTGGCGCAGCGGCTCGCTGTCGCGCGCAAGGCGCGTCGTGCCGTCGGGCAGGTACCCGCGGTTCTGCTGCTCGCGGATCGCCATGCAGAGGTTCGTGCGCGGGCTCCTGCAGTGGACGCACTCACCGCACTGAGGTGAGAACAGCGTGACGACGTGATCGCCGGGTGCCACGAGCGCGACGTCGGCGCCCACGCGCTCGACGACGCCGGCGCCCTCGTGGCCGAGCACCGTCGGGGCGTAGCCGGACGGGTCGGCGCCGCTGGCGGTGTAGAGGTCGGTGTGGCAGACGCCGCAGGCGACGAGCCGCACCAGCACCTCGCCGGGACCGGGCTCCGCAAGCTCGACCTCCTGGACGACCAGGGGCTTGCCGAATTCCTCCAGCACGGCGGCGCGGATCCGCATCGCGGCGCAGCCTAGCGCGGTTGGCGCGCTGACCGCAGCCCCCGTCCCCGCGCTCAAGGGCGCGTCCGTGGCGCCGATGTCTGTCTGGACCGTTCTGCAACGTTCCCGCCCTCGATGACCTGCCTGCGCCGCCATCTGCTGACTGCTGCGTTCGCCGTGCTGCTGCTGCCCACGGGCGCCGCGCAGGCGCGCCCGATCGCGAAGGCGCGCTGGCTCGGCGGCGTGACCGTGACCGAGTACTACCCGGTGCCGGAGGCGTGGTTCGTCGGTCGCAAGGTCTCCGCCCCCGGGCTCAGCGGCAAGCACCGGATCGACTGGCTCTACTCCGCCCGGGGCGTCTCGATGCAGGGCACGGGCATCGGCCTCGACGGGTCCTTCTTCCACATCGGCGCGCTCGGCGACGGCGGCTGGGTGACCGATCGCGCGCGCCCGAGCACGCCCGGAAAGAAGGGCTGGGCGGGCGGGCCGCCGTTCTGGCGCGCCGGCGCATACTGGCTCGCGAAGGGCCACCGCATGACGTTCCCGCTCGAGGCGGGCGGGTGGTCGAACGGACGCGGCAGGCGCTACGTGCCGCTGCCGGGCGTCACGTTCGCCGCGGGCGCGTCGAAGCCGCTGCGCTACTACCGCAGCATCGCGGTCGACCCGCGCTTGATCCCGCTCGGCAGCCGCATCTACATCGCCGCGTACCGGCACACGGCGGGGCATGGCTGGTTCCGCGCCGAGGACGTCGGCGGCGCGATCGCCGGCCGCCACGTCGACGTCTATCGCTCCCCGCCCGAGCAGCCGGACGGCGCCGGCTCGCTCACCGGCGAGCGGATCTACGTGATCCCGCCGGGCAAGCACGCCGGGCGCGACGCGCCGGGACGACCACCGGCAGGCGGTGGCGGTAATGGCGGCGGCGCCGGGCAGGGTGGCGGCGCGCGCAGCCCGTCGGGTGGCGCTGGCGCGCCGTAGCAGCCATATACGTATGTGATTGGGATGTGGCTGGCCCTTGCGCCACAGTATGCGCATGCATATGACAGGCCACAAGCGTGCGCGCACGACGGTGAACCTTGACCTCGACCTGGTCCGCGAGGCCGGTGTGGTGCTCGGAACGAAGCGAACCACGGACACCCTGCATGAGGCGCTGCGCGACGTCGTCCGTCGCGAGCGGCGAGATCGACTCGCCCGCCACGACTTCGCCGACCTGACACTAGAGCAGCTGCGCGACGTGCGCTCCGACGCCGGCTGAGCGTCCCAGCGCGCCCCACCGCTGGCTGCTCGCACGCGGCACGGCGTAGCGCGCTGGCTCTACACTGTCCGCCCTATGGCCAAGCAGCAGAAGCCACGGCAGATGCGGGTGCAGCAGGGCGGCGGGCTCGCCGCGATGCAGCAGCTCGAAACGCGCAGCGACGAGGAGCTCGAGTCCGAGACGAAGCTGAAGGCAGCCGCCTTCGCGATCCTCGGCGCGCGCGCGGCCGAACGCTACGACGCGAAGGCCACGCGGGCTTACTACCAGCGCGCGCTCGCGGCGGCGCGCCCGCAGGAGCGGATGCAGCTGCGGCGCATGGCCGACGCCTCGATCGCGCTCGCCGAGCGCCGCGCTGGCGACCTGAAGGACGCCGTCACGCGCATGGGCCAGGCGCCTCCGAGCGACCGTCAACTGCTGCTGCTGCGTTTCATGGGCCTCGTCGCCCCTCCGCCGGGCTCCAGCCCGCTGCTGCGCGTGCGTGGATTCGCGTTGATCCTCGCGCTCGTGATCGCGCTGCTGCTGCTCGGCCTGGGCGTCGTGGAGCTGATCGCGCTGCCGTTCGGCGGCATCTCGATCGGCGGCGGGATCCTGCTCGGCCTGATCGTCATCGTCGCCGTGCTCGGCGTGCTCGCACTGCTCGGCCGCCGCCGGCAGGCGCGCGCCCGCGCCGCGGCCTCCCGCTGACCGCGGGCTGAACCGCCATGTGCGGCCGCTACACGCTCGCAGGCACCACGCCGGATCAGCTGCGCGAGCGCTTCCCGCTCGGCGAGTCGGTCGAGATCCGCCAGCGCTTCAACGTCGCCCCGGCCGACGACGTGCTGGCGGTCGTGATGCGCGACGGCGCGCCGGGGGGCGCGCTGCTGCGCTGGGGCCTCGTCCCGCCGTGGGCGGAGAACCCGAACGTCGGCTTCAAGATGATCAACGCACGCGCCGAGACCGTCGCCGAGAAGCCGGCCTATCGCGACGCGTTCAATCGCCGCCGCTGCCTCGTGATCGCCGACGGCTTCTACGAGTGGGAGCGCGATGGGGCCCGCCGGCCGTTTCACGTGCAACGCGCCGGCGGCGAGCCGTTCGCGTTCGCCGCGATCGGGTCCGCGTGGAAGGACCCGCAGGGCGAGTGGCTGCGCAGCTGCGCGATCGTCACGACGACGGCCAACGACCTCATCGCCCCGATCCACCCGCGCATGCCCGTGATCCTCGACCCTGACGATGAGCGGACCTGGCTCGATCCTGAGACGCCGCCCGAGCACGCCCAACAGCTCCTGCGTCCCCTCCCCGTCTCCCTCACCCGCGCGCGGCCTGTGTCGAAGGCAGTCAACGACGCGCGTTACGACGGCCCGGAGTGCCTCGCCGACCCGGAGCTGGAGCCAGAGCAGGCTGAGCTGTTCTAGGGGGATTTCCAAGCTTGACGCGCCGTTTGTCGCTGCGTAAAGTATCGGCTGTTACGCTCGCGTAGCGTCGGGGGACGTCTCAGCGGCGCGCATTTCACACTGGGGAGCGACCATGTTCGCCGGTGCACGCTTCCCGGTACGCGCTCGCGGAGCGCCACCACGACGTTCAGGAGGTCACGGATTTCTTCCACTGCTCCCCATCCTCAACAAGGGACTGGGCAATGAGCCTCATGAAGAAGATCGCGTTCGCGGCTTGCACCGCGGCACTCCTGCTCTCCATCAGCACGAGCAGCGCCCTCGCGCAAAGAGACCTCGATTTCAGCGTCAGCGAATTCGCTCTACTAGATGAAAGATTCACAATAGAAGATGGCATGATAAGAGTGACCTGTGAAGTTCATGCGAGCTTCACACTCAACAACAGACTGGTTCCCAAGAGAGCAGAATTCTTCGGTAACTCCGAATGGACCGTGCTAGGACAAGAAGAAGGCGAAAGAACGGAAAGATGCTCAGAACAAAGAGCTAGATTCATAGAAATAAATTCCTTCATATTTTATCTAAGCTTTGCCGGAACGCTACCTAGAATAACCGGCTTCAGTATCGCCTTCAGAGAACTGCGCATACAGGCCAACATAGGCGGCGGAATGTCCAAATGCCAAATACATGCGCATGTCCTAGGATCGCAAGCGATCAATGCTGGAGTCCTCGGAACGTTCACGATCAACGCCCTCGAAGAAGTAGAAGTGACGACAGTCGTCGGAATGTGCCCAAGAGCGGCATTCATCAGAATCAGAGGCAGCCTCAACCTCGCCGCCCCAAGAACTGTGACCGTCAGACTAGCCTAGACGCGAAGCGAAAGGGCGTCGCCCGCGAGTGACGCCCTTCGCGGCTATCTACCCGCGATCTTGACCGAGTCGATCACGATCGGCGAGGCGGGCGGGCCGTCGCCCGGGCTGCTGGGGTCGAGGTCGGCTGAGCCGATCGTGTCGACGACGTCGAGGCCCTGCGTGACCTTGCCGAGCAGCGCGTATTCCGGCGGGAGGCCGGCGTCGGTCGGCGCGGTGACGACGAAGAACTGGCTGCCAGAGGCGCCGGAGGGCTCGTTGCCGGCCTTCGCCATCGCGACGATGCCGTGGGTGTAGTGGAGGTTCTTCGGCGGCGCCTCGACGACCGAGTAGCCCGGGCCGCCGGTGCCCGTGCCGAGCGGGTCGCCGCCCTGGATCACGAAGCCGGGGACGATCCGGTGGAATGTGAGCTGGTCGTAGAAGCCCTTCTTCGCGAGCGAGGCGAACGACGCGGAGGTCTTCGGCGCGCGCTTGACGTCGAGCGTGATCGTGAACGTGCCGCAGCTCGTCGCGACGGTCGCGGTCCACGTCTTGCCCGGGTCGAGCTTCAGCTTCGGCTTGGGCAGGTGGCCGGCGCCCTTGGGCGGCGGAGCGGAGACGGTCTGACAGCCGTTGCTCGCCTGCGTCGTCGTGGTGTCCGTCGTCGCGGCCGCGGTCGCCGGCGTCGCCGTGCTCGATGAGCCGCCCGACTTGCCGCAGCCGGCGAATGCCGCGAGCGACGCGACGGCGAGCAGCAGCGGAACGATCCTGGTCGGCGAGCGGTGCACGGCGCGGAAGCATACTCACGCGCGCCGCGCGTGACGCCGGAACCGGTCCGGCCACCTGTAGCGTTCCCCGGTGCATGGACCGTGACGTCGCCCTGATCGTCAACCCGACCGCCGGCGGCGGCCGCGCATTGAAGCGCCTGCCGCGCGTGGAGGAGGCGCTGCGCGCACATGCCATCGGCTTCCACGTCGAGCGCACGCGCTCGCTCGACCATGCGCGCGAGCTGGCGCGCGCCGCCGCGCAGCAGGGCGAAGTGGCCGCGGCGATGGGCGGCGACGGGGTCGTCGGCGCGGTCGCGGGCGCGCTCCACGGGACCGATGGGCGGCTCGCGATCATCCCCGGCGGGCGCGGCAACGACTTCGCCCGCGCGCTCGAGGTCCCCCACGACCCGGCCGAGGCGGTCGCGCTGATCGCGCGCGGACGTGAGCGCACGATCGACCTCGGCGAGGCCGGCGGCACCGCATTCGTGGGTATCGCCAGCTGCGGCTTCGACTCCGACGCGAACCGGATCGCGAACGCGACGCGCGTCCCGGGCGACCTGGCCTACGTCTACGGCGCGCTGCGTGCGCTCGCGAGCTGGAAGCCGGTCGGCTTCGAGCTCGAGCTCGACGGCGTCCCCCACGCGCATGTCGGCTTCAACGTCGCGGTCGCGAACGGACGCTACTACGGCGGCGGGATGATGATCGCCCCCGACGCCCAGCTCGACGACGGCCGCTTCGACGTGATCGCGGTCGCGGGCGTCGGCAGGGGGCGCTTCCTCATGCAGCTGCCGAAGGTCTTCAAGGGCACGCACGTCGCGAATCCGGAGGTGACGGTGCAGCGAGCGCGGGAGGTAAAGATCTCGGCCGATCGTCCCTTCCAGCTCTACGCTGACGGCGATCCGATCGCGGACCTTCCCGCCATTGTTCGCACGCTGCCGAATGCGGTGCGCGTGCTCGTGCCGTGATGGCCGGTCGCGCACTCGGATCGAAGGTCATGGTTGCCCGCGTGGCCGGCGGTGTCTCACGCGCCGCCGGCCGCGGCGGCGGCACCAGCCTGCCCGGGAAGGTGCTGACACGCCTGGACCCGCACGCGATCGGGAAGCTCGCGCGCCGCCTGCCGCAGGGCTCGGTCGTGCTCTCGGCGACGAACGGCAAGACGACGACCGCTGCGATGATCGCCGCCGTGCTCGAGCGGCGCGGGACGCGGCTCGTGCACAACCGTGCCGGGGCGAACATGGCCGGCGGCATCGCCTCGACGTTGCTCGACGCCGCCCGGCGTGACGGGATCGACGGCGACCTCGGCCTGTTCGAGGTCGACGAGCTGTGGCTCCCCCAACTCGTCGCCGAGCTCCGGCCGCGGGCGATCCTGCTGGGGAACCTCTTCCGCGACCAGCTCGACCGCTACGGCGAGCTGGAGACGATCGCCGATCGCTGGGCGGAGGTCGTGGGCGGCCTCGACCCCGACGTGCGGCTCGTCCTCAACGCGGACGACCCGCTCGTCGCCGACCTCGGGCGCAAGCGCCGCAACGTCACGTACTTCGGCGTCGGTGACGACACGATGGCGCTGGCGCAGATGCAGCACGCCGCCGACTCGAAGCACTGCCGCAACTGCGGCCACGCGTACGTGTACGAGGCGGTCTACCTCGGCCATCTCGGCCGCTACCGCTGCCCGCACTGCGGCCGTGAGCGTCCCGCCGCCGACGTGGTCGCCGAGCGTGTGACGCTGCACGGCACGCGCTCAGCGGACGTCGCACTGCGCGTCGGCGCTCGCGCGGTCGACGTCGCACTCCCCCTTCCGGGGCTCTACAACGTCTACAACGCGCTCGGCGCCGCGGCGCTCTGCCACGCGCTCGACGTCGACCTCGACGACGTCGTCGCGGGCCTGCGCAGCGTCGCCGCCGCGTTCGGGCGCGCCGAGACGATCGAGCTCGAGGGCCGCGCGCTCTCGATCCTGCTCGTCAAGAACCCCGCCGGCGCGAACGAGGTGCTGCGCACGCTCGCGCTCGAGAACGGGGCGGGCGGGGACGGCATCGACGTGCTCGCGGTGCTCAACGACAACACCGCCGACGGGCGCGACGTCTCGTGGGTGTGGGACGCCGACTTCGAGCTGCTCGCAGGTCGCGCGCGCCGCGTCACGTGCGCGGGCACGCGCGCTGCGGAGCTGGCGCTGCGGCTCAAGTACGCGGGGATCGAGCCGGCGCGGATCGCGGTCGTGCCGGAGCTGTCGGCCGCGCTCGACGCAGCCCGTGCCGACGGCGACGGTCCGCTCTACGCGCTGCCGACGTACACCGCCCTGCTCGAGCTGCGCGACCTGCTCGCGCGCCGCGGGGTGGCGCCGGAGTACTGGCGATGAGCGACCTGCGGACCCACGATCTCACCGTCCTCTGGCACGACCTCGAGTGCGGCGGCTACGACGCCGACCTGCCGCTGTGGCGCGAGCTCGCCGCCGAGACCGGCGGTCCGCTGCTCGACGTCGGCAGCGGCACCGGACGCGTGGCGCTCGATCTCGCCCGCGCCGGCCACGCGGTCGTGGCGCTCGACCTCGATCCGGCGCTGCTCGCCGCGCTCGAGGAGCGCGCGGCCGAGCTCCCGCTCGAGACCGCCTGCGGCGATGCGCGCAGCTTCGACCTCGGCCGCCGCTTCGCGTGCGTGCTGGCGCCGATGCAGACGATCCAACTGCTCGGTGGAGCGGCCGGCCGCGCGGCGTTCCTTGCGCGCGCCGCGGCGCACCTGACGGCCGGCGGCCTGCTCGCGTGCGCGCTCGCCGACGCGATGGAGGGGTTCGACGCCGCGCACACCGAGCCGCCGCTGCCGGACGTGCTCGAGCGTGACGGCTGGGTGTACGCGAGCCAGCCGGTCGCCGTGCGACTCGAGTCCGACGGGACCGTGATCGAGCGGATCCGCCAGACGGTCGCGCCCGACGGCGCGCGCACCGCGGAGGGCGACTCCGTGCGGCTCGATCGCCTCGACGGCGACGCGTTCGAGGCCGAGGGCGTCGCGGCCGGCTTCCAGGCGGTCGGCAGACGCTTCGTCGAGATGACCGACGAGCACGTCGGCAGCGAGATCGTGTTGCTCCGTGCCTGAGACGACGCTGCGCGTCTGCGCGCTCTACCCCGAGCTGATGAACATCTACGCCGATCGCGGCAACCTGCTGTTCCTGCGACGCCGCTGCGAGTGGCGCGGGATCGGCTTCGCGCTCCACGCCGCCGCGCTCGAGAAGCCGCTCGATCCAGACGCCGCCGACCTCTTCTACATCGGCGGCGGCCAGGACCGCGACCAGCGCCTGTGCGCGCTCGACCTCGCCGAAGTCAAGCGCGAGGGGCTGCACGCCGCGGCCGCCCGCGGCGCCGCGCTGCTCGCCGTCTGCGGCGGCTATCAGCTGCTCGGGCACTCCTACGAGCTCGGCGCGGAGACGCTCCCGGGAGCCGGCCTCGTGGACCTGCGCACCGTCCGCGGCGACGGACCGCGGCTGATCGGCAACGTCGCGATCGAAGTCGACCTCGGGGACGGGCCGCAGGAGCTCGCGGGCTTCGAGAACCACGGCGGGCGCACCCAGCTCGGACCCGGCGCGCAGCCGCTCGGTCGCGTGCTGCGGGGCCACGGGAACAACGGAGCCGACGGCTTCGAAGGCGTCCGCGCCGGCAACGTGATCGGCACCTACATGCACGGCCCGCTGCTGCCGAAGAACGCGTGGCTCGCAGACTGGCTGATCGCGCGCGCGCTGGGTCGCGAGCGGCCGCTCGAGCCGCTCGACGACACGTTCGAGGCGGCAGCGCACGCGGAGGCGCGCCGCGCCGCGTTTGGCGCGCGGCGTCGAGGTGCAGACTAGGATCGACTCCTTCCCCTGCCGGGAGTCGCCTGCCGTGACCAGCGAGCACATCGCCCAGACCGAGGGGCCGGGCGCCTACCCCCAGGCCGCGCCGCTCGAGCTGCGCAACGTCCGCAAGCAGTATCCGGGCGCGACCAGGCCCGCGATCGAGGACCTTTCGCTGACCGTCCCGGCGGGCGAGATCTGCGTCCTCGTCGGTCCTTCGGGCTGCGGCAAGACGACCGCGATGCGGCTCGTGAACCGCATGATCGACCTCACGTCGGGCGACATCCTGCTCGACGGTCAGAGCGTGCTGAAGCGCAAGGGGTCGGAACTGCGACGTGAGATCGGCTATGCGATCCAGCAGGTCGGGCTGTTCCCGCACCACACGATCGCGCAGAACGTCGCGACCGTGCCGCGGCTGCTGGGCTGGGATCGCGGTCGCATCGACCGCCGCGTCTCGGAGCTGCTGCAGCTCGTCTCGCTGCCGCCCGAGGTCGCCGATCGCTACCCGGCGCAGCTCTCCGGCGGCCAGCGCCAGCGCGTCGGCGTCGCCCGCGCGCTCGCCGCCGATCCCCCGCTGATGCTGATGGACGAGCCGTTCGGCGCGGTCGATCCGATCACCCGCGCACGGTTGCAGGACGAGCTGCTGCGCCTCCAGCGGCGCGTGCGCAAGACGATCGTCTTCGTCACGCACGACATCGACGAGGCGATCAAGCTCGGCGACCGCATCGCGATCCTGCGCGACGGCGGCGTGCTGGCGCAGTACGCGACGCCCGACGAGCTGCTCGCCGCCCCCGCCGACGACTTCGTCGCGGAGTTCGTCGGCGCCGACCGCGGCCTCAAGCGCCTCGCGCTCACGCGCGTGGGCGACGTCGAGCTCCTGCCGGTCGCCGGCGCGACCATCGCTGCGAGCGTCGGTCTCGACACCTCGCTGCGGGACGCGCTCTCGCTGCTGCTCTCCGACGGCAGCCGCCCACTCGCCGTCAGCGACGGCAACGGCGTCGTCGCCGGGCTGCTCTCGCTCGAGCTGATCAGCCAGGCGATGCGACGCCGATGAGCCAGGCGCCCGTCATCCCCGACTTCGGCCGCGGCAGCACGTGCGAGCGCGAGAACGGCACGTTCTGCCTCGACTGGGTCGGCAAGCACTGGCACGACAAGCTCGGGCCGGCGCTGCTCCAGCATCTGCTGCTGACGGGGATCGCGCTCGGCGTCGGCTTCGCGATCGCGTTCATGCTGGCGCTTGCGGCGCACCGCCGCGGCTGGCTGGCGACGCCGGTCGTGCTCGCGACCGGCCTGCTCTACACGATCCCGAGCCTCGCGCTGTTCCAGCTGCTCGTGCCGCTCACCGGGCTCTCGCGCGTGACCGCCGAGATCGCGCTCGTCTCCTACACGCTGCTGATCCTCTTCCGCAACGTGCTGACCGGGCTCGCCGGCGTGCCGGCGGAGGTGCGCGACGCGGCGAACGGGATGGGCCTCACCGCGCGTCAGCTGTTGTGGCGCGTCGAGTTGCCGCTCGCGCTGCCGGCGATCGTCGCCGGGCTGCGGATCGCGACCGTCACCGTGATCAGCCTTGCGACGGTGGCGGCGTTCGTCGTCAACGAGGGACTCGGCGTGCCGATCCTCGAGGGGCTCCAGCTGACCTTCAACACGGAGATGATCGCCGCCGGAGCGCTCGCGGTCGCGCTCGCGCTCGCCGCCGACGGGCTGCTCGTCCTGCTCCAGCGCGCGCTCACGCCATGGACGCGGAAGGGCGTGAGCGCATGAGCGACTTCACCGACGCCTTCCGCTTCATCGGCGAGCATCTGTCGCTGCTCGGACGCCTGACGCTCGACCACCTCGCGCTCAGCGGCGCCGCCGTCGGCGTCGCGCTGGCGCTCGCGCTGCCGCTCGGCGTCTGGCTCGGGCACATCCGCCGTGGCTCGTTCGTCGCGATCAACGCCTCGAACATCGGCCGCGCGCTGCCGAGCCTCGCGCTGATCTCGATCGGCGTCGCCGTGCTCGGGATCGGCTTCCTCAACGTGATGGTCGCGCTCGTCGTGCTCGCGTTCCCGATCGTGCTCACGAACGCCTACGTCGCCGTCGAGGGCGTCGACCGCGACCTGGTCGACGCCGCGAACGGGATGGGCATGACGCCGACCGAGGTGCTGTGGCGCGTCGAGCTGCCGCTCGCGCTGCCGCTCATCTTCGCCGGGATCCGCACGGCCGTCGTCTACGTGATCGCTACCGCGACGCTGGCCTCGATCGCCGGCGGCCACGGACTCGGCGACATCATCGTCGACCAGGCGACGTACCGCCTGCCCGGAGTGCTCGGGGCAGCGATCTGCGTCGCCCTGCTCGCGCTCGCGGCGGAGCTCGTCTTCGCCGGCGTGCAGCGTGCGGTCACGCCGCGCGGACTGCGGATCGACCGTGCTTGGGGGTACGTCGAAGAGGAAAGGACCAAGGCCGTATGAAGCAAGGAATCCTCGCAATCCTCGTCACGCTCGCGCTTGGACTCGCAGCGTGCGGATCGAGTGACAGCAACGACACGTCCGGTTCCAGCACGACTTCCGGCACGCCCGGCAAGGGCAAGCCGGCCGTCACACTCGGGACGAAGAACTTCACCGAGCAGTTCGTGCTCGGCCAGCTCTACAAGCAGGCGCTGGAGGCGAAGGGCTTCACCGTGGCGCTGAAGCAGAACATCGGCTCCACCGAGATCGCCGACAAGGCGCTGCGCAGCGGCCAGATCGACCTCTACCCCGAGTACATCGGGATCTTCAATACCGCCGTGGCGGGCGACAACAAGGCATATGCGACCGTGCAGGACGCGTTCGCGGCGGGCAAGTCGTATGCGACCAAGCACGGCTTCACGCTGCTGCCGCTCACGCCGTTCACGGACGTCGACGCGCTTGCGGTCCTGCCCGCATACGCACAGAAGCACAACCTCGCGAGCGTTGCGGATCTCGCGGCGATCAAGGGATTGCGCCTCGGCGCCCCGCCGGAGTTTCGCCAGCGCGAGACGGGGCTCGTCGGCCTCGCGCGCGTCTACGGGATCAAGGACGTGAAGTTCTCGCCGCTGACGATCGGGCTCCAGTACCAGGCGCTCGACGACGGCAAGATCGACACCGCCGACGTCTTCACGACCGACGGTCAGCTGCAGGGCGGCAAGTACGTCGTGCTGAAGGACCCGAAGAACGTCTTCGGCTTCCAGAACGTCACGCCCGTGGTGAGCGCGAAAGTGCTCGCGGCCGAGGGCGCGGCGTTCCAGCAGACGCTGAACGCCGTGAGTGCGAAGCTCACGACGCCGGCGATGCAGCAGATGAACGCAGCCGTGGCGATCGACAAGCAGTCGCCCGCCGACGTGGCGCAGAAGTTCCTGAAGGCGAACGGCTTGGTCTAGCGGCAGCACGTCGCCGGGGCCGCGCTCCGCGCTGGCCCCGGCGCTCTGTGCGGCGACTCCATCCGCTGCCCGACCGCCCCCACGGGCGGGCACGTGCATCGCCGCCCATGACGCTAGGGATGGCGCCGACGCCCACCGGTGACGAGTCGGTGAAGAAGTCGCGAGCGTTCAGTGAACGCTCGCGGGCCGGTGGCGGCCGTGTGCCGGTCCGATCCATCCGACGCGCCCGGAACACTCCACGCGCATGCTGTCCGCGACCGTCCTCGCCGAGCTCGACGTGCAGCTCGTGCGCCCCGGCGCGGTCCCCCCCGTGCGCAGCCGGCCGGGGGATGCGGGCATCGACCTGCGCTGCGTCGAGGCGGTCGTGCTCGCGAGCGGTCAGCGGCTGAAGGTGCCGACCGGCATCGCGGTCGCGCTACCACCCGAGGTGTGCGGCATCGTCGTGCCGCGCTCCGGCCTGGCGGCCAACCACGGCGTCGCACCCTTCGGCGGGCTGATCGACCCGAACTTCCGCGGCGAGATCTGCGTGACGCTCGCCAACAGCGGCTCTGAGCTGTTCGAAGCGGCGGCCGGGGACCGCATCGCCCAGCTGCTCCTCTTGCCGTTCTGGGCGCCGGCGCTCAACCTCGTCGACGAGCTGCCGGGATCGCCCGACGACCGCGGAGCAAGCGGCTGGGGATCCTCCGGGCTCTCCTGATCGGCGCTCAGCCGGGGCGTCCGTTGACCGCGTAGCGATCGAAGCGCGCCGCGACCGTCGCCGGCAGGCGCACCTTGACGCGCACGCCGTCGGGCGTGTCCTCGCGCAGCAGGTCGCCGGCAAGTTCGTGCAGCTCGGCGAGCTGCCCGCCGTCGCGGTAGGGCAGCAGCAGCTCGACGTCCCGCAGCGCGCGGGCGAACTCGGCCTCGATGCGCTCGCCCAGCGGCTCGAGCCCCTCGCCGCTGAGGGCGGAGACGAGCAGCCCGTCCGGGTGGCGCAACAGGACATCGTCGCGACCGGCCTCGTCGAGCGCATCGGCCTTGTTGAGCACGAGCATCCGCGGCTGCTCGCCGGCGCCGATGTCGGCGAGCACGGCGTCGACCGCCTTCAGCATCTCGTCCAGATCCGTCTCCGGCGCGGACGCGTCGACGACATGCACCAGCAGGTCCGCCATCCGCGTCTCCTCCAGCGTCGCGCCGAAGGCGTCGACGAGCTGATGCGGCAGCTTGCGGATGAAGCCGACGGTGTCGGTCAGGAGGAACTCGCGCCCGCCGAGCCGCCAGCCGCGGGTCGTGGGATCGAGCGTGTGGAAGAGGCGGTCGCGCACCCCCACGTCGGCGCCGGTGAGCGCGTTCAGCAGCGTCGACTTGCCGGCGTTCGTGTACCCCACGAGCGCCACCGTCGGCAGCTGCGCCCGCTCGCGCTCGGCGCGCATCACGTCGCGCGAGGACTTGACGCGCGCGAGCCGGCGCCGCAGCGCGGCGATGCGGTCGCGCGCCAGGCGGCGGTCGGTCTCGATCTGGGTCTCCCCCGGTCCGCGCGTCCCGACGCCGCCGCCGAGGCGCTCGAGGTGCGTCCACAGCCCGCGCATCCGCGCGAGGTTGTACTCGAGCTGCGCCAGCTCGACCTGCAGCTTCCCCTCCGCGGTGTGCGCGTGCCCGGCGAAGATGTCGAGGATGATCGCCGTGCGGTCGATCACCGGTATCCCGAGCGCCTCCTCCAGGTTGCGCCCCTGACGGGGCGAGAGCTCGTCGTCGCAGGCGATCAGGTTCGCGTCGTCGGACGCGATCCGCTCCTTGATCTCCTCGAGCTTGCCGGGCCCGACGTACGTGTTCGGATGCGGCTGCTCGCGATGCTGCACGACCTTCCCGACGGTCGCGACGCCGGCGGTGTGCAGCAGCTCCTCGAGCTCCGTCAGATCCTCCCCGGCCGGCGTCACCGACACCGCGAGCGCGCGCTGACGCGCGCGCCCGACCGGCGTGCCTGCGCGCGCAGGGGTCTGCGCTGTGCGGCCGTTGCGGCTGCGCGTGTTCACGCGTCCAGTCTAGCCCTGCTCAGCCCAGCCGCCGCAGCCGCTCCACCGCTTCGACGATCCGCTCGTCGGGCGCGGTGAGCGCGATGCGGAAGAAGCCTTCGCCGGAGGCGCCGTAGGCTCCACCGGGGGAGATCACGACACCGGTCTGCTCCAGCACGTGCGCGCAGTACGCGGCGGCGCTCTCATACCCGTCGGGGATCGGCGCCCACACGTAGATCGTGCCCTTCGGCGGCGTCACCTCCACCCCGGCCGCGCGCAGCGCGGAGCACACGAGGTCGCGCCGGCGCGCGTAGACGGCGTTCATCTCGGCCACGTAGGCGTCGACCGACGGATCCAGCGCCGCCGCGCCGGCGAGCTGCACCGCCTCGAACAGCCCCGAGTCGACGTTCGACTTCAGCCGCCAGTACTGCGCGATCGCCTCGGCGTTGCCGACGATCGCCGCACAGCGCCAGCCGGTCATGCAGTAGCCCTTCGAGAGCGAGAAGACCTCGACGCCGACCTCCTTCGCCCCCGGCGTCTCGAGGAACGACGGCGCGCGGTAGCCGTCGAACGTCGTCTCGCTGTACGCGTTGTCGTGGACGACCAGGATGTCGTGCTCGCGCGCGAACGCGACGACCCGCTCGAAGAAGCCCTCCGGCACGACCGCGCCCGTCGGATTGTTCGGATAGTTGACGAACAGCAGCTTCGCGCGCGCGGCGTCCTCAGCGGTGATCGCGTCGAGGTCGGGTGCGAAGCCGAGCTCCGGCATGAGCGGCATCAGCACCGCCTCGGCGCCCGCCAGCAGCGGCCCGGCGGTGTAGACCGGATAGCCCGGGTCGGACGCGAGCGCGACGTCCTCGGGGTCGAGGAACGCGACGTTGAGGTGGAAGATGCACTCCTTCGCTCCCAGCGCCGCCATCACCTCGGTCTCGACGTCGAGCGCGACCCCGAAGCGGCGCTCGTAGAACGCGCCGACCGCCGCGCGGAACTCGGGGCGGCCGCGGTTCGTCGGGTAGCGGTGCATGCCCGGATCGGCGACCGCGCGCTGCATCGCCTCGACGATCGGCGGGTACGTCGGCATGTCGGGATCGCCGATGCCGAGCGAGATCACGTCCACCCCCGCGGCCTTCTTCTCCGCGATCTTGCGCTCCAGCTGCGCGAAGAGGTAGGGCGGTATGCGCTCCAGGCGCCTGCTCGGTCGCATGGCCAGATCCTCAGTCAATGCTCTGCAGCTCCTTCAGGAAGTCATCTGACAGTACTCCGGCGTAGACGGGCAGCGCCCAGCCGGTCAGCTTCACGCCCAGGTCCTCGCCGACCTCGGCCTCCATCTCGCCGCCGTCGAGCAGCACCGTCACGCGCCCGTCGGCGTCCCCGCCGCCGCGCAGCACATGCGCCACGGCGGCGCCGGTGGCGCCGGTGCCGGAGGAGAGCGTCTCGCCGACGCCGCGCTCGAAGATCCGCACGCGGATCCGATCGGGCGCGGTCGCGGCATACCAGGAGACGTTCGTGCGACGCGGGAACAGCGGGTGCGCCTCGATCGCCGGCCCGATCGCCGGCAGGTCGAGCGCCATCAGCTCCGCCTCGGACGCGACGTGGATCGCGCACTGCGGGTTGCCGATCGAGACGTGCTGGAAGCGCCACTCGCGGCCGTCCGCCGCGAGCGTGCCGACGCCATCCTGCGCGCCGTCGGGATAGTCCGCCGAGGTCGTCGACGCGCGGCCCATGTCGACCCGGCACGTCGCGGGCCCGGTGATCGTCGGCCTGATCTCGCCGGCGAGCGTCTGGATCGAGAAGACGTCGGCGTCGGTCCAGCCGCGCGCACGCAGGTAGAGGATCGCCTGGCGCGCGCCGTTGCCCGACAGCTCCGGCTCGGATCCGTCGGGGTTGAAGATCCGCAGCCGCGCGACGTAGCCGGGCTCGTCGGGCGCCAGCAGCAGCAGGATCCCATCCGACCCGACCCCCAGGTGCGGCGCGCAGATCGCGCGCACCCGCGCGGGCGTGAGCTCGAACGGCAGCTCCTGCGCCTCGACGATCACGTAGTCGTTGCCGAGCGCCTGCCACTTCTCGAACCGCACGGGCGGGAGCGTAGCGATTCGCGAAAAACGTACGCCGGCCGGTCATCTGGGTATGCACCCCAATGAGGTACGTCCCATCCCCCAGGCTTGGAGGTCCGATGACCCCGATCCTCGCCGACTACGACCTTGGCGACGGGCTGCTGACCGTGCTCGCCCTCTTCTTCCTCGTGATCTGGGTGTGGATCCTGATCACGATCCTGATCGACCTGTTCCGCGACCACGAGCTGTCCGGCTGGTGGAAGGCGGTCTGGCTGCTGTTCCTGCTCTTCGTGCCCGTCATCGCGGTGCTGATCTATCTGATCGCGCGCGGCGGCGGGATGCGCGAGCGGGCGCTCGCCGAGCAGGCGGAGGCCCAGAAGGCCACAGACCAGTACATCCGCTCGGTGGCGTCCTCGCCGGTGGACGAGCTGCACAAGCTCGCCGACCTGCGCGATCGCGGCGCGATCACGCCGGAGGAGTACGAGCGGATGAAGGCGAAGGTCGTCGTCTGAGGCGAGCGGCCGCTCAGGCGGCGGAGGCGGCGAGCTCGTCGGCGACGTCCTCCGCTGTGCGCCCCGTCACGTCGAGCGTGCGCACGCCGGCGAGCTTGCGCATCCACGTCAGCTGCCGGCGCGCGTAGTTGCGCGTGCGCCGCTTCATCCCGTCGACGTCGCCGGTCAGCAGCTCCTCGAAGCCGAGCGCCTTGCGCGCTGTCTCCGACGCGCCGGCGGCGTGTGCGCGCAGCACCTCCTCGCGCGCGCCGGCGGCGAGCATCTGCTCGACCCGTGCGTCGATGCGCGCGTAGAGCACCTCGCGCTCCATCACGAGCCCGGCGAGCAGCGTCGGATGGCGCACCGCGTCGGTCCACAGCTGCGACGGCCCCTCCGGCGGCTCGAGCTCGCCGGCGTCGAGCAGCTCGAGCGCGCGCACGATCCGCTGACGGTCGTTGGGATCGATCGTCTGCGCCGCCCACGGCGCACGCTGCGCCAGGCGGGCGTGCAGCGCCGGTGGGCCGCGGCGGTCGAGCTCCGTCTGCCAGTGCTCGCGCAGCCCCTCCGGGGGCGGCGGGCGCAGCGACAGCTCGGTCAGCGCGGCGCGCAGGTAGAGCCCGGTCCCGCCGACGACGAGCGGCCGGCGCCCGGCCGCGAGCGCCGCGTTGATCTCCGCATGCGCGAGCTCGGCGTACTGGCCGGCGCTGAACGTCGCGTCGACGGGCA
>Ga0134121_10000128_pt1 | contig 87628 bp, 69 predicted proteins | sample KB301_FD_96463 | JGI IMG/M metagenome (GOLD analysis project Ga0134121, IMG submission 96463) | Terrestrial soil microbial communities without Nitrogen fertilizer from Kellogg Biological Station, Michigan, USA - KB3-0-1 | ecosystem: Environmental > Terrestrial > Soil > Unclassified ...
GCCCCGAACGTTCCTGCGCCGCGCGCTGGTTCTCGCCGCGCTCCTGTCCCCTCTCGCCCTCGGGGCCTGCTCCGAGTCGATGAAGCTGGTCCGCTCCCAGGTCGATCCGGCCTTCGTGCCGGGATCGGTGAAGAGCGTCTTCGTCGTCGGCGTGTCCACCAACCCCATCATGCGGAAGGAGTACGAGAACACCTTCGTGTCCGCGCTGCAGTCCAAGGACCTCAAGGTCATCCCCGGGAGCGAACTCATCCCCGACATCAGCCAGGTGGACAAGGACGCGGTGGCCGCGGAGCTGCGGAAGATGGGCGTGACGCACGTCATGGTGACGCGCGTCGTGGATCGGAAGCAGGTGGAGCAGTACCACCCGCCGACCTACACGACGGTCGGGGTCGGCTACGGCGGCTACCCCGGCTACTACGGCGGCTGGGGCTCGTACATGTCGGTCGGCTACTCGACGATGTCGAGCCCGGGCTACACGACGCTTCATACCGTCGTGAGCGTCGAGTCGAACCTCTACGATCTGGCGACCGAAAAGATGGTCTGGACCGGTCTGAGCGAGGGGTACCCGGACGACAACCCGACCGATTCCATCCGCCCCTACATCAACCAGCTCATCTACGACATGAAGGCGAAGAAGGTCATCTAGCGCGCCCGCCGCGGCGCGGCTTCAGGACTCTGGATTCCGCTTCAGCGCCAGCTTGATTGCCTCGACGATGAAGTTCTGCATCGACGGCGGCTGGTGGCGGACGGCGGCGTAGACGAGGCTCGGCAGCTTCAGCGAGATCTGCACCCCTTCTTCTCGCAGGCCGTCGAGCCAGGCCGCGAATTCGTCCCAGGACCCCCACGTCATCTTCTCGATCGCCCCGCGCGAGTACAGCTCGATCTGGGTGATCTCGTCGCGCAGCTTGAAGAGGACGTCGTGCGCGCTGTGCTCCTTGAAGTCGGAGTAGGCGAAAAACTTCACCTCGCCCGCGGTCTGGCTCTTTCCCTTGATGCTGATCTCCGGCTCTTTGTTGCAGCGCAGCATGATGTAGTCGTCGCGCCCGCGGAAATGGAAGCCGAGGATGGGATCGGTGGTGCGGTCAGTGTCGGCGGGGGTCTTGAGGGCCCGGTAGACGCGGCGCGCGATGCGCTCGTTCGTGCTATACGCTCCGCCGCTCTTCGCTAGGCGCTTCGCCACGAAGCGACTATAGCACGGCGCTCGTCCGGCCATGGATCTTTCGAGCGTCGCGGAACGAATCTCCCTTGAGCGGACCGTGCTTTCGGCGTACCTGAACGCCCATGCCGGTCGCCGGAAAGCCGCGCCAGTCAAGGCTTCTACGCCTGTACGCGGCCGCCATCGCCGCGGCGATCCTGGCGCCGGTTGTTCGTGCCGACGACACCGTTCCGGCCGACAGCACCATTCGGCCCGAAGGCACCGTCTGCGCCGCCAGCACCGACCCGGCGGAAAGCCTGCTGGCCTCCCTGCATCCGGACTACCGGCAGTTCATCTCGTCGATCCGTCCGCTCGCCGAGGGCGAAGGGACGCGCGCGTCGGTGTACATGGTGCTGGTCCGGCCGGGCGCATCCGATGCCACGTCGCGCACCAGCGCGCCGCTCGCCGGCCAGGGAGCCCGCAACGACATCCTCTATGACCCCGGCGTCCTGCGCTCCGACCGCAGCATGGCCTGGAGGCAGCTGCTGCTCGATCACGAATACTTCCACGCACGGCACCTGGCCGGCTCGACGTCGGTGCCGCTGCCGTCGCGGGCGGGGGCGGGCTTCGAACGCCACTATTTCGAGGCGGCGGCGTGGGGCTGGAGCGTGGCGCAGGCGCGCGCCGGACGCTACCCGGGGCTGCGCGAAGCGGAGTTCCGCGAAGCGCTCGATCGGCTGGGAGACCACCTGCGCGCCATGCGCCCGGCGGGAAGCTACGCCGCGGTCACGATGCCGACTTCGTCACTTCTGCCAGCAGCTGCCGCGCCTCTCGCTGCTGCGGGTCGATGACCAGCGACTCTTTCAGGTATTCGACCCCCTTCGCCTTCTGGCCATCCTGCAGGTAGGAGAGCGCCAGGGCGTTGTAGAGCGTCGTCGTCTTATACCCCTTGCTGCGCGCGGTCTCGAGGGCGGCAATTGCTTCTTTCGGATGCTGCAGTCTTCCCTGCGCGGCGCCGAGGTTCACCCAGGCCTCGAGGTTGGAGTCGTCCTTGGCGACGGCCTTCTTGAGGATCGCCACCGCCTCCTCGAGCCGGTTGGACCGCCCGTACATCGCCCCCAGGTTCGCCATGGTCGCGGCGTAGTCGGGGTCGAGCTCCATGGCGCGGCGGAACTCCCGCTCGGCGCCCGGGAGATCCCGGTTCCACTCGAGGATGAGTCCCATCCAGTTGTGATGCACGACCGACTGCTCGTTGAGCGCCAGGCCCTTGCGGACGATGCCTTCGAGGGTCGGGATCTTGGCCGTGTTCTGGTAGAGCGTATGCAGCTCGGTGAGCGGATCGCCCAGGCTCGGGTCGAGCTGCAGTGACGCAAGCAGCTCGCGCTCGGCCGCGACCTTGTCGCCCGACTTGAGGAGCAGCGCCCCGAGCGCCGCGCGCGCCTCCGCGAAATCGGGGTGGGCGGCGACCTGGCCCCGGAGGAACTGCAGCCCCTCGTCCATGCGCCCGGCCTCGCCGTAGAGCCGCGCGAGCTGCGTGTAGGTCAGCCGCTCCCCCGCCGCGTCGATCTCGAGCACGCGCTTTGCGGCCGCGATCGCCGTCGCGTAGTCCTTCCTCTCGCGGGCGATCTGCGCTTTGAGCAGGAGCGCCGGGACGAAGTCGGGCGACAGCTTGAGCGCCTCGGCCACCGACGCCTCGGCGCGGGCGTAGTCCTTGGCCTTGAGCCGCAGCGTCGCTTCGTTCACGTGCGCCGTGATCAGCGCCTCGCCGCCGAGGGTCGTCGCTCCCGGAGAGCCGGCGCCTGCGCCGCCGCCCGCCCCGGCGCCCGCGCCCGGGGGCGCTCCCGTCGCTCCCCCCTCTTCCCCGCCCGAGATGTAACCGAGGGAGCGGAGCTTCTCCATCATCTCTTTCTCGACCTCGCCCTGGGCCGCGCCGCCCGCCACGAGCGTGCCCGTCTGCAACGGGCGGCCGACAGGCTCGTAGCTCGGAATCGTCTGGCGCGGGAAGCGGGCGAGGAACTCGGGTGCGATCGCCTCCTCGACGACGCGTCCCGGCATGTCCTCGCCTTTCGGGAGTCCCAGCAGGTAGAGCGCGGTCGGCGCGATGTCGAGGAGCGACGTCGTGTCGAGCGCGCCCGCCTTCACCTCCGGCCCCGCCAACAGGAAGATGCCGTAGCGCCGGTGCCAGAGCCCCGGCTTCCCCTCGACGTAGGGCGGCTCGTTGGCCGGCCGCCCGGTGCCGTTCCGGAAGCCGTGGTCCGACATCACGATGACGACGGTGCGCTTGTCGAGCTGCTTCAAGACCTGCCCGAGCAGCTCGTCCTGGTAGGCGTAGTAGGCCTCGACCGTCCCGCGGTAGCGCTGGAAGTCCTCCGCCGAGACCATCCCCATCTTCGGGGGCATGAAGTGCTGGTAGCGATGCCCGACCTCGTCGATGCCCTGGTAGTAGATGGAAAACAGGTCGGGCTGCCCATGCGCCAGCAGGTCGAGCGCGGCGGCGTGGTACGAGCGCGCCCCGGCGACGATGCCCGCGAGCCGGCGGAACTCATCCGGCGTCGCGTCTGCGAAGCGGCGCAGGTCGCGGTCCGGGATGTCCTCCGCCTTCACGAGCCGCGGCTGCAGCTTCGCGAAGTAATCGGTCGGCCAGGTGGCGCCGCCCGCATCCTTGAGCTCCGGCGCGAACGAGAAGGTGCTGTAGGCGACGCGGTCGGAGACCATCGTTCCTTCGATCTGCTCCGCGGGCCAGGTGGCCCACCAGCCGATGAAATCCGAGGTGCGGCCGACATCCCCGAGGATGTTCCAGAGCGCTTTCACTCTGCGGGCCCGGCTCGACACCGGGGTCGGCTTGCCGGTCGCGGCGTCGCGCACGAGGAAGTCGATGACCCCGTGCTGGTCCGGCGGCTTGCCGGTGGCGGCGGTGGTCCAAAGGATGGGCGAGAGCATCGGGTCCATCGACTTCATCGGCCCGTACGCGGCGCGCGCCTTGAGCGCGGCGAGATTCGGCATCCGTCCGGCCTTGATGAGCGGGTCGAGGATTTCCCAGTCGGCGCCGTCGAGCCCGAGGATCGCCACCTTGAGCCCCGTCTGCGCCGCGCGCCGGCGGACCGCCTCGGCAGAGAGTTTCGCCTGCAACTCGGCCGAGCCGCCGCCGTTGCCGAGGCGCACCGCCACCGGGTCGAAGCCTTCCGCCTGGAGACTCTTGCGGATCGACTCCTCGGCGTTCGAGCGTCCTTCGCCCAGCGCGATCGCTTCGCCCGAGAGACCGCGCGCCCACGACTCGACGGCCGAGACGGCCGCGCCGCGGATCTTCTCTTCGAGGTCGGGGGTCGTTCGGACCGAGCCGAGCACGCGCCCCGCCGCAGCATCTGGAATGCCGGCGCTCACCTCGTAGGTCGCGGCGAGCGAAGCCCCTTCGCTGGAATGCAGCGACACTTCGCCATGCACGACCAGAGGACCCGAGCCGAGGCGGATGGTCCGGCTCGAAAACGGCAGGTGGAAGTGAGTGCCGGGGGCGAGTGGGGTGGCCTGGCCGCCGCTCAGGCGGTAGGCCCGCTCGCCCGGCGCGACCCGCTCGAAGCCGAAGGCAAGCACGAGTGCGGCCACCACGGCGAGCGCGGCCGCGGCCGGAAGCCATGCCGGGACGGCCGACCGCCCTGTCCGCTTCGGCGGCGGGGCCCCTTTTCCACGCTGGCTCACCTGGCTCGAACGCTCCGGAAGGTCAGACCGACGATGCTAGGGGCCATGCCCGCGATTGGCAAGACCCGCCACGGGAGAGCCGGGAGTGGGTCCGGAGGAGAGGGACGGCGGGAAAAGCTGCCCCCGACTACGAGAATGATATGGACGCCCCGGCGGCTTCGACCGATCTTTCCGGCTGCGGAGCCCCCGAGCCCATGCCCATGACCCCGGACCACCTGTCCTCCTTCGTCCTGACCTCGGGAATCCTGGCCTGCTCGACGCTCGTCGTCTGGATGTCCGCCTCGGCCCTGCGCCGCCTTGGGCGCGCGTCGATTCGCCCGGGGTCACTGGACGGAAACGCGCCGGAAGGCCGACGCCCGGTGGCGACCGCGACCCCCGCGCCCGATTTGGACCGCTTCGTCCGGCTGGTCGAAGGGCTGGCCGCCGCTGGACCCGATGCAGAACACGGACAGGCCGCGCCGGAAGCGACCCGCGACCTGGCGGTGGACATTCTCGAGCGGCTGGGCGGCTCACCGCAGGAAGTCGAAGCATTGCGAGACCGGCTGGATCGGGAAGCCTCACGCCCGGACGCCCCTCGTCCGCCGCGCGCCCTGGTCGAGCGGCTGCGTCTGGTATTTCGGCCCGCGGCCAGTCTCGGCAATCCCGCCGCCGTCCAATCTTCCGCCGGCCGTACCGCCGCAAGCACTCCCTCCGCCGGCGCTTCTGTGGCCGCCGAGAGTGCGCCCGACGGCTCGACCGAAAACCGGCTGCTGTTCGTGAGCTTCGAGCAGGAAATCCGCACGGCCGAGCGCCGCAAGGCGCCGCTCACCCTTCTCGACCTGCGGGTCGAAGGGTTCGACGCGTTCGAAGAGCGCTTCGGCCGCGCCGCCACCGACCGCATCCTGCGCGGCGTGGCGCGCGCCGTCCGCAGCCAGCTCCGCCCCGACGACAAGCTCGTCCGCGACGCCGTCGGCGCCTTCCTCGTCATCGTCCCCGGGCTCGCGGCCGAGGGCGTCCGCGCGCTCGCGGCGCGCATCGAGTCGGCGATCGCCCGGCACAAGTTCGCCCTCGAGCGCGGCCGCACCGCCGTGGTCGAGGCGAGCGTGTGCGCCGCCACCTACCCGCAGGACGGCCGCTCGTACGACGCGCTCCTGACCGTGGTGCGGACCCGCCGGGCACTCGCACCCAAGGGGCGCGTCGTCCCCGGCCCGTCCTCCGGTCCCTGGCGCCCCTACCCGCACCGCATCGACGCCCCGGTCAACTAGTCGCTCGGCTGCCGCCTCGCTTGTGAGCGCCCGCCGGCGGCTGCGCGGCCGACCGTCAGGAAAACGTCGCCCCTTCTGCCCCTTGCGGCACCCCCGGAACGGGTGTAGTTTCCAGCCAAATTTCTGATGGGCTTCGAGTTGCTGCTGAACGGACGGTGGGAGATCGTGCGCCGGCTGGGCGAGGGCGGAATGGGCGAGGTGTATCTCGCCCACGACCGGCACCAGTCCGGCCGGCCCGTCGCGCTCAAGATCCTGCGCGCCGCGGCGCTCGAGGGTGACGCGCTCGAGCATTTCCGCGACGAGTTCCGCTCGCTGGCGCGGCTGCGGCATCCGAACCTCGTCGAGGTCTTCGACTTCGGCCAGGTGGAAGGCGGCAGGTCGTCCGCCGGCAAGAAGTCGGGCGCCGAACCCACGTCGTTCACCGACGGCGCACCGTTCCTGACACAGGAGTTGGTGGACGGCCCGTCGCTCGCCGTGCTGCCGCGCGCCACCCGCCGCGCCGAGTTCGAATCGATCGCCACGCAAGCGCTGCGCGCCCTCGACGCCATTCACGCCGAGGGCTGGCTGCACAACGACCTCAAGCCGCAGAACATTTTGATCAGTCCCCCGTTGCGGGTGCGGCTGGTGGACTTCGGCCTGGCGCGCCGCCTCAGCGCCGAGGGTCCAGCCGCTCCAAGCGGCACGCTGCACTATCTCGCCCCCGAACGTCTCCAGGCCGCGACCCCCGACCGGCGCAGCGACCTCTACGCGCTCGGCGCGGTGCTCTACGAATCGCTCACCGGCCGCACGCCGTTCGAGGGAAACAGCGCCGGGGCGCTCGTGACCGCCATCCTTCATGGAGGAGCGCCGCCCCCACGCGAGCTCGAGACCTCGATCCCTCAGCGCTGGGAGCGGCTGGTGCTGCGCCTGCTCGAGCGCGAGCCGAAGAATCGTTTCGCTTCCGCCGAGGAGGCGCTCACGGCGCTGAACGCGGGATCGCGCGAGCCGCGCCCGCGGGACACGGCGGAGACATTCGCCGGCCGTCTGCGCAGCGCGGCCCTGACCGGACGGGACCAAGAGGTTGCGCAGCTCGACGCTGCCATCGCCTCGCATCTGGCGGGGGCCGACAGACGCCCGCCGCATCGCATCGTCATCGTCGGTGGCGCCGCCGGATCGGGGAAGACCCGCCTCGTCGAAGAGGCGCGTCAGCGGCTGCAACTCGCCTCGGGCCGCACGCTGGCGGGCCGCGCCGACGAGTTCGGCGGACACGCGCTGCAGCCATTCGACCAGGTGCTCGCCGCCGGACGCACTGCCGGCCGCCTGCCCGCCGCGCTGGAACCGGCGCTGGAGCAGGCGCTCGGCCCAGCATCCGGACAGCACACCGCATCCGGCGGGCCGGGCCAAAAGCGGGGCGTCCGCCTGGAGCGGACCGAGATCGTCGCCTCCCTGGCCCGGGCGCTCGATGCGCTGGCCGACGGCAAGCCGGGCGTGCTCTTCCTCGAGGATCTGCACTGGGCCTCGCCGGCCGCGCTCGACCTGTTGGAGCACCTGGCGGTCAGGGAGACAGCATCCCCCTGGCTCATCGTGCTGACGCTGCGCGACGATGCCTCCGGCCTCGCGGCGCGCTGGAGCGCGCTCGCCGGCCGGCCCGGCGTCGGCCGCATCGACCTCGGCCCGATGGATGCCGGCCGCATCGAGCGGGTGCTCGCGGCGATGCTCCCTTTCGAGAAGCCGCCGGCGCGGCTGGCCGAGCGTCTGCACGCTCTCAAGCTGAACCAGCCGTTCCACGCCGAAGAAATTCTCAAGTCGCTGTTCGAAGCGGGATTCCTGGCGCATCGGGGCGACGCCTGGGCGCTGGCGGAGAGGGGACTTGCGGATTTGCCTCTCCCGGAGTCGATCGCCGACCGGGTCCTGCGGCGGTTCGACGCGCTGCCGAAGACCCAGGTCGAGTTCGCCCGCCTGCTGGCGATCTTCGGCAAACCCACTCCCCTCGCAACCCTGGCGCGCGCCTTCGAGCTCGCCGCCGGCCGCCGCGGCAAGACCGAGTCGCGGCTGGAGATCGAAGCGCTGGCCCGCCTCGGCCTCGTGTCGATCACCTGGGGCGAGGACGGCTCGATGCAGGCGTCGGTTGCGCAGAGCAGCGTGCGCCAGGCGCTGGCGCGGCGACTGCCGGCGGCGCGGCGGCGGGTACTGCACCGGGCGGTGCTGCAGGCGATCGAGGCGGTGGAGCCGGACGCCGCGGCCGCGCGCGTCGAGGACCTGGCGCACCACGCCGCCGAAGCGGGCGAGCGGACCAGCGCCGCGCGTTACCTCCTGGCGGCAGCCCGCCGGGCCTCCGCCGTGTTCGACACCGCCGGCGAGGCCGGGTACCTGCGCCGTGCGCTCGAGTTCATTCCCTTGTCGGATCGCGCCGCACGACTCGAGACGATCTGGTCGCTGGTCGAGGCGGTCGCCAGCAACCTGGGGGACTACCGGGGAGGGCTCAAGATCGCGCGACAGCTCCGGAGCGAGGCGCAGCGTGCCGGCTCCCGCACGGTGGAGATCTGCGGGCTGCGCTACGAGTCGTTCTGTCTCGGCTTCCTCGGACAGACGGCGGCGGCCGAGCGCGTCGGCCGGCGCGCCATCGCGATGGCGCGGACGCCGCCGGATCCTCACGAGCTCCCGGCGACGCTCGGCTATCTCGGCATCCTGCTCGCCCGCAACGGGCGTTCCTCCGAAGCGCTCTCGGTGTACGAAGAGGCCGTGCCCCTGGCGCGCGCCTCCGGGGACGACCGGATGCACATGTGGATCCTGAACAACGCGGCGCTCACGCGCCTGGTCAGCGGCGACACGGCCGGAACGATCGCGCTCTACGACGAGGTGTTCGAGGCGAGCCGGCGACTCGGCGCCACGATGATCCACTACCGGGGCCTCGGCAACATCGCGCTGGCGCGCCTCGATCTCGGGGATCTCGCCGGCGCCGTGGACAATCTCGAGTCCGCACGCGCCTGGGCGCGCGAGCACACCGCGCTCGAGGTGGCCGGTCAGACGGCGCGGACGCTGCAGTCGCTGCAGGTGCTGCGCGGCCGCTATGACCTCGCCGCGCAGGCCTCCCGCGAAGCGCGCAAATCGCTCGAGCTGCAGGGTGCGCCGCTCGATGATTCCGAGGCGCACGAGCTGGACGGACGCCTGGCCCTCGGGCTCGGCCGCGTGCCCGAAGCGCTGCGACACTTCCGCGAGGGTCTCGCGGAGGCGCGTCGCCGGAAAGAGCCCATCCAGGAGATGTACCTGCTCATCGCGCTCGCGGAAGCGAGTCTCGCCGCGGGCGCGGCGACCAATGAAATGGACGCGCGGGCCGGCGCCGGCAGGAACGCGCGCGCCGGCGATATGAAAGAAGCCGCTTCGAATGCGGCACGCGCGCTCGCGATCGCGCGGCGGCTCGGCCACGACCGCGGGCAGTTCCTTGCTTTTCGGATCCAGGCGCTCGCGGCGCGCCGCGGAGGTGGGTCGATGCCGACACGCGCCGCGATCGAAAGAAGCGGCGAGACGGCGCTGCGGTTCGCGGACCGGTTGGAACGCGGGTTGCTTCTGGCGACTCTCGATCTCGATACCGGGCAGCCCGCGTCCGCCGCCACGCGGCTGCGATCGATCGTCAAGACCGCGGCCGAAGCGGGTGCGTCCGAGCTCGAATGGCGGGCGCGCGCCGCGCTGGCCCAGGCCTTGGATGCGACCGGAATGGAGGATCAGGCCCGCCGGGCCTGGAAGGAGGCGGCGACCGTGATACGCACGGCCGCCGGGGAGATCGAGGATGCGGCCATGAAAGACGATTACCTGAAGCAGCCGGACCGGGAGAACCTTCTTCGCCAGGCAGACAAGATGGCGCCGCGCCGCGCGCCCACCCTGACGGACGCGGATGTCCCGACGCCACCCTCACCCGCTGTCGCGGAGGCGCCGTCCCGCTCGAGCCCCGCCGGCGCCGAGGCCACGTCCCGCCGTCCCGAGGTCCGCTACTCGGTGGCGGAGGACGAGTCGCCTGTCTCCTCGCGCACCGCCGAGCGCACCCTCGCGACTCTCTTCGAGATCACCCAGGTCATCAACACCATCCGCGACCCCGAGAAACTGCTCAACCGCGTGATGGACCTCGCCATCGAGAACGTCCGCGCCGAGCGCGGCGTCATCTTCCTGTTCGGGGAGGAGGGCGAGGAGATGGACCCGGTGGTGGCGCGCAACGTCGAGCGCCAGACGATCAAGGACGCGACCGAGTACAGCCGCACCATCCTGCGCGAGGCGGGGCGCGGGCGGCCGATCCTGTCGCACGACGCCCTGGCGGACAATCGCTTCCGCGAGTACCGGAGCGTGGCGCGCCTGCACATCCGGTCGCTCATGTGCGTGCCGCTGTCGCTGCGCGGCAAGACGATCGGCACGGTGTACGTGGACACGCGCGCCTCCGGGATCGTCTTCGACCGCGAAGACCTGCGCTTCCTCGAGTCGTTCGCCGCCCAGGCAGCGGTCGCCGTCGAGAACGCCCGCCTGTTCGAAGGGGTGCGCAAGGAAAACGAGAGCCTCAAGCAGCAGGTGAGCGAGCGCTACGGGTTCGAAAGCCTCGTCGGCCGCAGCCGGCGCATGCACGACGTCATCGAGATCCTGGCGCGCGTGGCGCCGAGCAGCCTGCCGGTGCTCATCCTCGGCGAGAGCGGCACCGGCAAGGAGCTGGTGGCGCGCGCCATCCACCAGAACAGCCCGCGCCGCGAGCGCTCGTTCCAGACCGAGAACTGCGCGGCGTTCAGCGACACGCTGCTCGAAAGCCAGCTCTTCGGGCACGTGCGCGGCGCCTTCACCGGCGCCGACACCAGCCACCGCGGCCTGTTCGAGCAGGCCGACGGCGGCACGCTGTTCCTGGACGAGGTCGGCGACATGAGCCTGGCGATGCAGAGCAAGCTGCTGCGCGTGCTACAGAACGGCGAGATCCGCGCGGTCGGCTCGGAGTCGGTGAAGCGGGTCAACGTGCGCATCGTCTCGGCCACCAACCGGCCGCTGGAGGAGCTGATCCGCGAGAAGAAGTTTCGCGAGGACCTGTACTACCGCCTGCGCGGCGTGCCGGTCGCCCTGCCGGCCCTGCGCGACCGCCGCGACGACATTCCCCTGCTCGTGGACCACTTCCTCGGCCGCCTGGCCCGGGAGAATGGCGGCACGCGCCTCAAGGCCGAGCCGGCCCTGCTGCACCATCTCGCGCGGCTCGACTGGCGCGGCAACGTCCGCGAGCTGGAGAACACCATCTACCGGCTGGCGCTCTACGCCGAAGACGGCGTCATCAGCGCCGAGGCGGCCCGCCGTGACCTCGAGCTGATGGACTCGTCTTCGCTGGGCACGGCCGGGTCGAGTACGGGATTGCAATCGGGTGGCGGCGGTTCGGCGTCACGCGAGCCTCGCGACGGCCCGGCGCCGCGTATGCGCCCGCGTTCCGTGGACCTGAGCCGCGCGGAGATCAAGAAGGCGCTCAGCGAGGCCTCCGGCAGCCGCGATGAGGCCGCCAGGATTCTCCAGGTGAGCCGTGCGACCCTCTTCCGCAAGATGAAGGACCACGGCCTCACGGCTCCGGGGGCGGCTGCGAAGCCACCCAGGGCCTCGGAGAGCTAAGCAGGTCCTCTGACGGGTAGCGCCCGACAGTCTCACCAAGTCGTTCTTCCGAGTGCCTCCTAAGCAATTGCAATAACGCTACTTGCCGCGATTTTTCCGAGACTCGCAACCAAGTCTCACGATTCAGTCTACTAAGTCTAGTTTTAACAATGAGTTAATTAACCTTCCCATCAGGACACAGTCTCATCTCAAGCCTCCAAGTCGGGAGCCTGGGCTCCGGAGCAATCCGCACCGCCAAATATAAGTCGTTTAAATCAAGTCGGTTGAGTAGCGAACGTACCATCCATTACGGAGTTGGTATCGGGGTTGCTCCTAGGGGTGGCAGATGAGGACGATTAAAACGCCGCCTCGGGAGGATACGATGAAGAAGATGAGCGCAGTGATGGCACTTGTGGTGGTTCTCGGAACGATGGTGATGACGGCCGCCCCCGCTTCGGCGGCGACCCCTCAGATCTCGGCCCCGACGCACACGGCCATGCCCCCGGCCGCCGCGATCGGCCTCCTGGAGCGGGTGATGCAGCTTCTGGGCATCCGCGTGGCGCCGACGGCTCCTGTGGCCAGTCCGACCGCCCCTGCTACGCCGACAACGGACGGTGCCATTTGGGGGTGCAGCCTTAGGGGTACGTGCTAGTCAGCCCAAGCAATGAGGACGATCAACAAGTCGCCTCGGGAGGATACAATGAAGAAGCTCAGCGCAGTGATGGCACTTGTGGTGGTTCTCAGCGCGATGGCGATGACCGCCACCCCCGCCTCGGCGGCCACCCCCCAGTTCTCGGTCTCGGCGCACACGGCCATGCCTCCGGCCGCCGCAATCGGCCTCCTGGAGCGCGTAATGCAGCTCCTGGGCATTAGGACCGCCCCGGTCGCCAGCCCGACCACGCCTTCGCTTAGGCCCGATGAGGCCATTTGGGGCGGCTGCAGGGCGCGTGGGACCTGCTAGTCGAAAATAGACAACCAATTCCAAGAGGGCCCCTCTACGGGGGGCCCTTTTTTTTGGCTGATCTAATCTAGGTGGGCGCGGTCTGAGTCACCCATCGGTACTTGGTCTCTCGGAAAGTATTCCTTCCACCGATTTCGCACAATATCGACCGTCTCTCGGTCAGCGAATAACTCTTCTGGATACCAAGGTTTCATACGGGCGTCGATGGCGATCGGTGATTCGAAGACCGGGTGATGGCGTGCAAGGTAAACCCTTCGAGCGTGCAAGTCTGCTGCGGGCTCAAAGCGGGTGAAGGTCATCCAAAGGAAATTGAAGACGCTTCGGGTGGCGCGCTGGGCGTCGTCGGTCAGGACAACGAGGGGCCAGGGCGCGAGGGATGGGTGTTCCAGCCACGGCGTCACGTCGGTGGCCGGGGTCCCGGGCGGCAGCTCTGACGGAAATGGGGTCGCGGTCAACACGAGGCATCCCGGGGCAAACACGCGAGCTTCCCTGATGCCGGCCGGCAGCGCGCCTTGGAATTCCCCCGGCAGCTCGCGCACTGGCTCACCGACACCAAGTAGCACCGCCTTGCTTCCTTCATTGACGCGGGGGCCGGCGTAGTCGAGGCTGTCCATCGCGAGGTTTGCGAAGACGAACAAGTCGGTGCGGAAATCTGCGCGCCGCAGCACCTCGGTCAGCACCCTCCGGAAATCCTTCAGGTCGCAGGGCCGATCGAGAGCCAGCAGGAATTTGGTGAGCGAGAGCTGGCCTTCGCCCAGGATGCGGAACGCCGACGCCATTGCCTCGCGCTTGTAGCGCTGGCGCACGACGGCGGCCGACAGGGAGTGATAACCGGTCTCACCGTATGACCACAGGTCGGTCACGGCTGGCATGACGACGGGGAAGAGCGGCGACAGCAGCGCCTGCAGATAGTCGCCGATGTAGAAATCCTCCTGGCGCGGCTTGCCGACCACGGTCGCGGGATAGATTGCGTCGCGGCGGCGCGCCACTGCGTCCACCCTGAACACTGGGTAATCATGAGTCAGGGAGTAGTAGCCGTAGTGATCGCCGAATGGCCCTTCGGGACGGCGCTCCCCAGGCGGCACCTGTCCCAACAGCACAATCTCCGCGTCGGCCGGGAAGGACAGCGGGAAACTGTCCATCCGCGCCATCGGCAGCTTTCGCCCCATCACGAGCGAGGCTAGGAGGAGCTCAGGAGTGTTTTCTGGAAGGGGGGCCACTGCGGACAGCATCAGCGCCGGCGGGCCGCCGAGCGACACTGCCACGGGAAGCGCGCGCCCGAGGGTCTCCGCCGCCGCGTGATGGAATCCTCCGCCCTTTCCGATCTGCCAGTGCATGCCGGTGGTGGTGTCGTCGTAGATCTGCAGTCTGTAGAGCCCGAGGTTATGTCCATGCCCGTCGGGATGCTCCGTGTAAACCTGCCCGAGCGTGATGAACGGACCGCCGTCTCGAGGCCAGGTCGTGAGGGCGGGCAATTGGTTTAGATGGGGCAGGTGCTCGACCTGCTCCAGAACCGGCGAAGCCGTCACCGTCCGGGTGCCGAGGTTCATGATGACAGGCAGTAGGTCCCTCTGCCTCCAGAGCTTCGCCGGCGTCGGCGGCATCAACACTTGGGGAAGCGACGCGGCCCGGGCGATGAGCTGTTCCGGGCGACGGCCGAACGACCGCTCGACCCGCCGCGCGGTCCCGAACAGGTTAGTGACGACAGGCATCCGGTGTCCGCGGACGTTCGTGAACAGGAGCGCGGGCCCGCCGGCGGCCACGACGCGACGGTGGATCTCGGCTATCTCCAAGCGCGGATCAACCTCCGCCCTCACTTCGGCCAGGTCGCGGTCGCGCCGGAGCAGATCCAGGAACGCCCGTAGATCCTTCAGTGGAGAATCAACCCGCACGTTGGTCCTTGTACCAAACCTGGACTCTGCTCACCCTAGGCGGAGTGCTGGGCCGGAATTGTTCACGCCCAGAAGAGGCTGTGCTTTATCTTGTGGTCCCGCGCTGAAGCAGGAAAGATGTCGGCTCAAGCCCATACGGAGCGCGTAGCCTACACCAACTGATTCTCTTGTGCCGCCCCCAATTCATTCGGTGCTACCCTCAGCATGGCTGTGGGCTTGCGTCAGCCCATTCCTTCGCCGCCGCCGAATCGGCTGACCGAATCCTGCAGTGCTTTGTGGCTCTTACTCAGGTCTGTCTACTTCGGCCTTAGGCGCGCATGGTCATACGCGTCCGCAAACTGAAGGCCGCGCGACTGCAGCTCGAAGCTGCTGTGCGGTTGTATTTCTCGGATGCTAGTCCAGTCCCAGTGCACACATTAGTGTCCGCAGCGTATGCCATCTTGCGAGACATCAACGAACAACGTGGCGGTGGGTTCATGGTGAAAGATCTCCACACGCTTGTTGGTGCGGAGCGTGCAGCCGACCTTCGGAAACAGTTCAAGCGAGCTGAGAACTTTTTCAAGCATGCCGATACAGACCCGGAAGGAGAGATAGAGTTCAACCCGATCGAGACGCCGTTACCGCTCTTTGAGGCGATTCTCAAGTACGTCGAGTTCACCGGCGAGAAGCCTCCTGAGCTCATGGCCTTCGCCATTTGGTTCTTGCTCGAAAACAAAGACTCGCTATCGAAGGACTCGCCCTACGGCATCATGGTTGAGCGGCTACTGGCGACCAATCCGTCACGCACGCGGGCGGCGTTCTTTCGTGAGGCGCTTGAGTTCCTGGGCGGTAGCCCAGGGGAGCGTGGCGCATAAGGGCGCGCGCCTACAAGTATCGGATATTCGGTTGCGCGCGCAGCTGACGTAGCGTTCGCCGGTCAGCGTGGACATGGTCTACACGTTCTCTGGCTACTATGTGCGCGGTGCCGCGCGAGGGGGGGGTGAATGACCCGCCATCTGTCATGGTTAGCAGTTACGGTCGCGGTCCTAGGGTCCTTAGCGTGTAGCGAAACATCAACCCAACGCAGCAAGTCGCAGGGCAGCGACAACGGCGTCAGGACTCAGCGGTCCTTTACTGAGTCTAACGCGTACGAAGTGGTCCCAGTCGCGGATGGCGGCGCCTATGCCATCGCGTTCGATTCCATCTGGTACCTCCGAGCTGGGGAAGCTGTGCGAGTGAAAGAGGTTGAGAGGCTCAGTGAAGGAACAGGGGGCGGTATTCCAGCGCACGGCGAGGCGTGGGCCCTTGCTATGGTGGCACGCGAAAGACAGTTACGAAAGCTCGCGGAGAGCCCTGACGAGGAGCCAATTCCATCAGATCAGTGACATGGTCTTCGGGCGGTTGCCTTCGTGGCGTGCACCCCGGCGCGCCCTCGGTCCGGCCTTGGTTGCCCTTCGTTGCGCCCCGCCCGCAGCTGACGCCGCACGTCAGAAGAACTTCTGTCGGATTCGTGTCGGGTTGGCGCCGTGGCCGGCTGCTGATGCCACGATCGGGGATCGGGCGGGCGACCGCCCCGAGGACTCGGGGCGGCAGGGGGTGGCTCCCCACGTGATCGACCGTTCGAACTCAAGAGTGGTTCGAACCAGGGTGCCGCTGCATGCACAAGTCGACCAACGTTCGAACATGGTTTGGCCCGGACTAGGGTCGTGTGATAGCTCGCCCCCCTCCTAGCTCTACGCCGACCAAGCCCTTCGAAGCTCGTTAGGCCCAAGGACCTCCTCCGGAATGCGGCGACCGGCTTTGAGGATGGCGTCGACTTGATCACGCACGTCCGGGGACAGCACGTCGAGGACTCTGGCTCGATCGACATCAACGAAGCACTCTTGAACCGGCCAGCCTTGTGGGTGGCCGAACGACTCGGCTGCCAACAGCATTTGGCGGTGGAGCTCAGTGGCTGGCAGCACAGTGGGCAGTCCCAGGTCCATTGCGCAGCGGCCCGCATTCCAGGCGATGTCGAGCCCGGCATAGTCAAGATCGCCGACGTAGTGGATAGATTCAACATTGCGCTCGATCGTTTTGAGGTGGCCAAGCGCCGCAAGGATGCTCCTTCCACCGCCATACGCTACCAAGTCGTAGGACCTTGCTGCGGTCTCACTAAGGACGACCCGCGCGATGCTGAAGGGGCCAGCGTTTTCGAAAATCACTACGCGGCCGCCCTCGCCGACCGCTTCCCAAGCAAGCGGTAACGCGCTGGGCAGGCACGCAAGCATCTCAAGCGTCAGGTGCCCGGGCCCGAACAGGGAGGTGGTCGCGAGCGACGCCAGCAGCTTCTCATCACCTGTAAGCTGCAGCGAACGATACTTCAGGGGCGCTGGCTCACGGAACGCTCCGTTCACCAGTCCCTCGTGGACACCGTGCAGGAACTCGACCTGCTGCACGGACAGGCTCCGGCACTGAGCCACCCAGTGAAGGCTCGGGTGCCACGCAAATGTCCTCCACGGAAAACCAGACTGTGCCGCTCGATCGCGAACAATGTCCACGCTGGTCGGAACAGCGGGATTCATCAACCGATCCCAGCGCTTCCCCCGCTCTGGTGGAAGCCGTATGCTTCCGCGTGCCTCGATGGACCTGAGCGCCTCGAGCAAGAGGCGCCGCTCTGCAGGCCCTGCCATCCTGTGGGGAAAGACCTGTGCCAAGTGCCGCCAGAGATCTTGCGAGCCGACGCGAACGGCGGTGCCAGCAAGGAGGCCGCGCTCGAACTCGTCGAGTCGGCGTTCATCGAGCACGGAGTGTGCCCTCAATGCTCCACACTGCCGCGAACGGCGGCGGGGGCGTTTTCCCGCCGTCCGATGCGAACCGCTTCGATGACACGGGCCTCGTCGGGAGCGTACTCGACCAGCCGACGCCCCGTGTTGCGATCGACTCGCTCGTTGCGGAGGCGGATCACGTTCGGAAGGGCGCGTAGGGCTTCGTGATCGTTAACGCCCGTCGTGTAGATGAGTTGCACGCCCATTGCCCGGGCGACATCACGCTGAAGTTCCAGAAAACGAACCCGCGACGCACGGCCGATGGGGTTATCGAGGATGAGGACGCTGGAGGCGCGCCTTGAGAGCCCGCGGGCGCGGCCTCGCACGCGGGCGAGCGTGCAGTAGAGAAGGATGGCGCCCGTGAGCTGTTCGCCACCGCTCGAACGGGCCATCTCCGGGATGCTCACGGTCCGGCGGTCAAGCGCTGGGTCGGGATGCAGCACGCGAACCTGAACCGGGCGCGCGAGCCGTCGCACAGCGGCCTGGACCAATCCAACGCCCCCCAGATCCTGCTTGCCATCGAGGAGCTCGTCGATGAGCTCCGCGAGGCGAGCGCGTTTCTCACTCGGGTCTTCTGGCTCCTGCGTTTGAATCCTGAGGAAGTATGCACCCCCGACGCCCGGCACGTGATCCGGAAGCTTCGAGAGCCCCGAGGCCTGGCGCAGCAGCTTCATCCCATCTTCCGCGACGGCATGCAATTCATCAACTAGAACCGTTCGGTGGCGATCGATGCCCGAGATCTGTTCCTCCAGCACACTGCGGCGTAACTCAAGCTGGGCTCCGAGCTGCACGCTAGCGTTCTCGAGTGCAGGGTCGTCATGTTCCTGGAGACGCCGCACCCAGGGCGTATCGAGACGCTCGAACTCGGTGCCGCCCGCGAACGTTCTAAGCGCCGCGACTGCGGTTCCTCGCTCGCTGTCCATCGACTGCCAGTCCACGCGGGCTTTGCGGAGCCAATCGCCCAGCTTCTTCAGCCGCGAGGGCAGCATTGACTCTTCGAGCGTTGCTGGCAGACTAGGTCCGGCAGGCTGGATTCCATCCGCGAGCAGATCCGCATAGTGATCGCGCAAGGACCTTAGCCGCTCCGCATGCCGCCCGATGTCAGCTGCACGCTGTCTAACCTGCTCGGCATTCTCCTTGGCCTCGTTCGCCTGCGCCTGCTCGGATTCCGCGCAGTTGTGGTGCAGCTTCGCCTCGCCGTCTAAGGCCGCGGCCTCGGCCTCGGCGAGTTCGGGCGTGCTCGGTGGGCGCGGAAGGGGTGGCAGCATGATGAACGCTTTGCAGGCCTCTTCGGCCTGCTGGAGTGACAGCATTGCAGGTTCGATACGGCCCTTGAGATTGCCCATGCGGCCCTGCAACGAGCTCGTCTTCGCCTCTGCCTCTTGCCGCAGTTGCTCAACCGTGTCCGGCTCTGCGAGGCCAGCTATGTACCCTCGAACGATGTCCTCCGTGATTTCCGCAGAAAGCAGCTTCGCGAGTCGAGCGCGCTCATCTCTCCCGTTGTCGTCGTTCTGCTTCGCCAGGGCCAGGAGAGCATCCGCCCCGACCTTTCCTTCGTACTGGCCCCGTATGAGACGGTAACGCGCACGAAACTCGTCGAGCGGTCCCGGCTCAGCGACAATCTCGCCTTCGACGTATTCAATCTCTGACCGCTCGGCTTCGATAGGCCGCGCCTCCTCCGCTTCCTTCTGTGCGACTTCGGAGGCGTCCTTCGCACGGTTGTCGGCAGTGTCTGCAAGGTCGAGCCACTGCTTGCTCTCGTCAGCGGCTTTCTTCGCCCGAATCCTCGTCACTTCGAGATCCGCATGCCACTTCAGACCTGGCCGGATGTATTCTTCGACCAAGGCGCTGATGAGACGGACTGCGTTCCGGGCAGCCTCCAGATCGCGCTCCTGATTCCGCCGCTCGTTCTCGAGTTGCTTACGCTTGGCTGTCTTCTGGTCGCGCTCCTCCTGCAGTTCATGCTGCCGTGAGCGAGCCTCCTCCTCCCGTTGGTACGCACCCTGGACCTCACGCGAAGTATTTTCGAACCAGCTCATCGGGTAACGCGCGCGGAACGACCGAAGCGTTTCGGCTGCACGAGTGAGATCGCGATGTTGTGCTTCCGTCGAATGGATCCGCTGTCGGTACTCATCCAGGCGGACTCGTAGTTCGGTCAAGCGCACCTGCGCCACCTCACGGTCAAACCAGCCCCATTCCTTTGGTCCAACAACAACGCCTGGCAGATCCGGCGCTCGGGTTAGTGTATCGGTGTCACCGATAAGCACCGGGCCTTCCGGCTCGAGTCCAGCCTCACGTAGGAGCTCGGCGGCCCGTTTGAGGTCGGCCGGCCGAACGACAACTCCCTGAGCGAGGGAAGGCGCTTTGCGGACGGCGGCTCGTGCTTCCTGCTTGGGCACGTTTGTCTGAATCCAGGACCACCCCGACCAGGCTTGGCCGCCGAGACGTTTGCTCAGGAACTCGACGACGTGCTGGGCATCGGCCGACGGCGGCAAAAGACCGTGCTCCTCAAGGTGAAGAGCGGAACGTTCGTCGTCTGCAACCGCCAGCCGCGTTTCCACCACGCTTCGCTGCGCGGCGCGAGCTGCTTGTTCGAGCGTGGCCACCGCGTCGTCCCCGATACGATCGGCATCGATCGCCTCGAGCTCAAGCGCGGCCTTAGTCACCGCATCTCTCTCGATGGCCTCGCGGTCCCTTGTGGCGCGCTCGAAGCGATCCTTGAGTGTCTGATGCTGTAACTGGCACTCCGACAGCACGTTTCCGGCCCCTGCGAGGGCATCGTCGAGCGACTTGAGCGCCTCGTCGAGACGCGCGATTTCGCCATCGAGGTGCTCGACCGCACTCTGATGATCCGAGGCTTTGGTCGTCCAGCGGATGACGCCGCCGTCCGGTGACTCCTCGGGACCGAGGAATCGCTCGCGCACCAGTTGCTTACGCTTGGTCTCGCCAGCCTCAAGGCGTTGCTCGAGTCCCTTCGCCTCGGTTTCCGCCTGACTCTGCACCTTACCGGCCTCGACAGCCTGAAGCCGGCACTCGCGTGCTTCATCGCGGGTGGTCTTCTCGGCGCCACGTGCGTCCTCGGCCCTCTTTCGATGGCCTTGGGCCCGCCACGTCAACGCCGCCGCGAACCTGCGCGCCGCGCCCTCAAGTTCTGTGCGCAATGGCGCGTGTTCGCGCTCTCGTTCCTGCAGCAACCTGCGTTGGTCTTTAGCCTTCTCTTCGAACTGGAGGGCCCGGCGGAGTGGTACAGCAGCACTCCAAATCCGGGCGAGACGCTGGGCGTTGCGCCACTCGTCCTGGGCCTGTTCGTGCTCCTCTTGGAGACGGGCGAGTCGTAGCTCCGCGCCATGTTTCTTGAGTTGCGCGGCACGCCCCAACTTGCTCGCTGCCTGTCTCATCTGATCCTCGGCGGCGGTGGCATGACCAATTCGTGCCGCCTCGTTTCGGCGCGCCTCCTCGCCGAGTTCCTTCAGACGGATTCCCGCAAGCGCGTCGAGGGATCCGAGATCAGCGTGCACTTCGCCGAGCTGAACACGAAGCCCTTGGCGACGCTCGTGGATGCCGCCTAGCGTGGACACGCGCGCGATCAAGCCGCCAACGAGATTCTGCTCGGGAACAAGCTGCTCCTTGCGTTGTAGGAGCTCTCGCCTGAATGTGGTTATATTCTTACCGACCCTGTCACCGAGGGCGGGATCAAGCGCGAGTGCCAGCAGGAAGTCGATAAAGTCCTCGGCCTCTGGGAAACGGAATAGCTCATCCGCTCCACCCTCACGCTGATTCATCCTGACCTGATACGAGAACAGCTCTGGATCGATGCGGGCCGCCTCCAACACCTCCTGCCACTCGCGTTGGTTCTCGGTGTCACCGACGTTGAGGTGTGGCGCACGATCACGGAGCAATCGCCAGGCCTCTCGGAAAGCGCCGAGCGTGCGGCGCGAACGCGTGCCGTTGCTGGCGGTGAAGAGAGGAAGCTGCTCTATCGTCGACTCGGGATGCTCAGATGCAATACGGCACGAGAAAAAAAGACGACGAAGGTCAGCAGACCCGTCGCGGCGCTCATAGAAGACCCCTGCGATGAAGCGTTCGGATTCGAGGCCAAGGGAGTCAGTCGCGGGGTCGAGCTGCCATTCTGCTACCGCCACACCTCGGTCGCTGGGAAGGACGTAGTCGTTCAGCGATCGCTGCTTTGCCTCCGCCTTACCGCCGAGGAACTCCCTCTTGTCTGGCCGAACGATCGCGAAGAAGAGGTTCAGAATGGAGGATTTGCCGCCGCCATTTCTGAGCCAGAGCGTGGAGTCCGTGGCACGACCGTCGGGACCCTGAAAGTTCAACAACAGGTCATCCATCCGCGCTTGCGGATGCCCGAGGCAGACGAAACGGAGTTTCAGAAGCTGGGGCATAAGCGTCAGTCCCCGCTCGACGCAGCAGATGGAGTGTTGAGCGTCTCGCGTACTAGCTGAAAAATGGCCGTACCCGCTAGCTGCTGCACCATGACCTGGTACCGGCGGGTCGGCTGCCAAGCGATCTCGGCACCTCGGCGCACCTGCGTGAAACATCCGAACTCGCGTAGGCGATCAAGTGAGTACTCGATGATCCGCCGAGTTGCCCGCATCGCCTTGCGGGAGTCCCTCGTCTCGATGGTGTCGAGGCGCTGCATGTAGACACGCCAAGCCTCGATCAGGCCACGCCGCTCGTCCTCGGAGTTCGGATCGCGCCCTCGGGCCTCTTCGGATAGACGCTCGCACAGCTGCCGGAGTTGCGCTTCGACCTCGTCGACGGTGACCGGAGCCCGGACGATGTCTGGATCTTCGTCGAGGTCGCGCGCGCGCGGAAACACGGTGGCAGCGATCGCGATTTGTGCGAGACCGTCGAGGAGTCGATCGTCGACCTTCGAGCTACCTGAACGGAAGTCTGCCGGCTTCAACCCGAAGACGGAATCGTCTTGGGGTGCAAGTACGACGCCATGCTCGCTGACGTCGAGTACTTGAAGTCCAAGGCCGTCGGTGAGCTCGCGCACGGTAGTCCGAAAAGTGCCGTCATCGAAGTAGCGCTCGACGAGTTCCCGATACTCAGCTTCCTGGGCGGGACGCGCGAGCGGCCTCAACGCCCATTGAACGAGCCGGCCCGCATTCCATGCCGGATCGCGAGTCGTTGTCATCCCGCCCTCCCAGCAGCGGTAATAAGCAAGTCATCCCCGTAGAAGAGCGGGTCCTCAAGCGGTACGCCATCGATTGATTCTGCGGCGACGCGAGCAGTCTCGCGGTCCTCCGTCGCGAACCCCATCAGCACAAGGAGCGTAATCACTTCGAGCACTGCGTTAGAGGCGCCGGACGCGCGGGCCATTGCCAGAAGACCGGAGAGCTTGGCGTCGGCCTTGGCGGTATCCAGAAGCTCCGTTGCAGCCGCGCGTACCTCCGGTGGGTATCGCCGGAGTTCGGCGTCCAGATCGGTCGCATCCACGGGCGCGACCTCGATCTCTTGTCGGGGCTGTGGTCGACGTGGCTGAAGCATCCACGTGACGAGACCTTCAAGCGACGCGAGCACCGGAAGGCGGGGGCCCACGAACAGTGTGAACCCTCGTTCGAGAATCTGACCCGCGCAGACGATCGGCATGCGCAAGATGGGCTCAAGTACGTCGGCAGCGAGATCCGGAAGTGGGCGGGACGGCCTTGGCGCGAATGCTTGGCGGGCTTGGGCGTCGAGAAAGACGTTGCGTGCTCCGATCAGGTGTTCATGCAACTCGGCGTGTCGGAGGAGGCATTCACGCGTGAGGTCTCTCACCTGGGCGACGGCGCGGCGAGAGCCCGCATCCTCGTCGGGCATGATTTCCAGCCGTTCATCTGCCGCCCCCAGGATTCCGCGCTCCACGGCGACCCGACGTTCCAGGTGGGTCAGGGACTCATTCAACACTCGGGGAACCTCGACCCTCCAGTCGACACGATCGACGTCTCGCCGCGTGTCGCGTAGGATCTGCAGGACCTTGTCGCGGAAGCGCACGGACTGGATGCGCGCCTGCCGCGCCGAGTGCACCGCCTCGTCGAAGCGACCTCGCGCCAGCTGTGACTCTACGACAGCCTCTAGCGCCGCCTGCGCGTCCTCGACGTCGAGGTCCAACAGGCGCAGGTAGAGATTGCAGGCTTCTGCCGAGGGTCGAAGGACCGTGCCTCCCGAGGGATGGAACGCGTCCAAGAGGAGTCGAAATTCGAGCGCGTGGCGCTGCGCCTCGCCCTCACCGTTGAGGCAGGTGTACTCCTCGCGGAATGGACGGCGAGCGTCGCCATCGTTGCGAAGGCTCCCAAGCAGCTTGTCGAGCATCCGCTCGTGGCGTTCCTGCGAGGGGTCGACACTCGCCGCAGCATCCATCGCGGAAAGCACCGGTCGAAGGACGCGTGCTACCACCTCGCGATCTGCCTCCGCCTCGAGGCCAAGGCGGTCAATCACGACATCCAGGATCCGCAGCGCGAGTGCCACGCTGTCGTATTGTCTGAGATCGGCATCGCGGATGGCGTCGCCGCGGCGCAGTCCATCCAGCGGAAGCGTGTGCAGCAGAACGCGCAGCCTTCGTGTGAGATCGGCAGGCCAACCGTCGCTCATCGAGGCGGCCATTGTGGGCTCTAGAGCGTGGTCGGTCTGGGCGGTAGCCGCGGCCTCGGCTGGTTCCTCCGCAGCGAAGGCGAACCCTGACTGGGGCTCACTCGGGTCGGTTCGCTTATTCACCGCGGCCCTCCGTCGGGACAGACCAGAGCCTTCTGAGCGTCGACCCACGCCTCAATCTCCCGAGGCGCCATGAACATCCGACCTCAATTCGGGCAGGGTCACCCGCCGTTCTGGTTGGAAAGGAGCATTCTACGCCTCACCTGGCTCAGCGCTACATAGATCCGAAAAGTGCTTGTCCAGTCTGCCCGGTCAGCATTCAACCGTGGTCGCGTTGACGCCTGATGCCAGCGGGTTGAGTCCGCCAGACCTTCAAGCGCTGGGCTTCGACGTTACCCATTCTGCCGCGGCAGCATGGGTCTTTTCTCGTGATGGCCGTTCCGAACGCGAGCCCAGTATCCCCGTGGTGGGACAGGTACTCGAAGTCTAGAGCACACCTTCGCGAGGCCTCGGCCGGAGATTGCGTAGTCCTTGGCGACCACCTGGACCGGCCGGGCCCATACCTGCCCGTACAGCGTCTTTCGATCGTAGGTGATGTTCTGAGATGCCGGTGCCGGCTGAGCCACGGTCGAGCCGCTGGAAATCCCGGTGGCGGGAGAAATAGCCGGTTGCGCCAGGTCAACGCATTCAACCATCTGCGAAAGTGCCGGACGGTGCCTGTCCAAGATGCCGACCACGGGGTCCAGGTTCTCTGCGCACTGGATTGCCCAAGCAAGCCAACGCGAAAGCTGGGCGTCGTCAGCATCCAATAGGCCTGATTCCTTTCCTCGCGCCCGCACGTCATCGACCAGGTCGAGAATGAGCCGACTCTCCCGCCGGGTGATGGCCTGGCGCTTGAGTTCCTCCACGCGCCGGCGTTCCTCCTCGCGGCGCCGCTGCTCCGCGAGTAGACGCTCTTGCTCGGCTTCCCGTGCACGACGCTCCCTCTCGCGCTCCTCTTCGACTTCTCTAGCCTTCACGGCGGCTTGCTTCAGCCCCTCGACGAAGCTCTCGATCTGCTCCTCGACGCGCTCCTCTTTCCGATCACACCATTTCGTGCGGATTCCCCAGTACCGCCAGCGCTCCATTTCAAGCGTCATGAGGCCGGTTGGCTTGTGATCCCACATCTCGTAGGTTCGATACCGGCGCTCCTTCGACTCTTCCGCCTCCCTTTTGCTGGGAATGTGTTCGTATCGCTTAGAACTCTCCCATAGCGAGAAGAAGATGTTCTGGCCGTTCACGATCGCGAGGGTTCTAGGCTTGTCTTCAGGGGTTAGCATCACCCTGCTCCCGTTCGCTCCGAGTATTCTGATGAGACGGTCCATGATCCGAAGTGCTCGACGGAGACTCTTGGGACTTACGCGGATGTCCAGGCAGGCACCGCGCCACGAGCGCAGCATGCCGTACCCGTCGGGTGTCAGGCTCGACAGGACTGATTCGCTCTTCACTACCAGTGGATGTCGGTGTCTCACTGATCGTCTCCTTGCACACCCCCACCTTGGGGCGACTCTTTCTAGGCGCGCTGTCATCCTTGCGTCGCAACGCACTGTCGCGCGATACTCGTGCACTTCTCAGGGGGGGCTAATGCAGAAAGTCGCAGTCGTGGGCCTAATTCTAGGCTGCGTGACTTGTTCGTGGGGCCATCATGCGTTCGCGCAGGAGACCATAGGCCGTGCCGTCGAACTGGTCGATCCGGCTCTTACGGCTCGCGTACTCTTCGAAGCACCTCCATTTACGGCGGACCATACGGGTGCCTGCGATTCCAGACCGGAACGTTCGGAATGCAATGCGACGAACATCTCTTTTGCGAGCGACCTTGGGACGGATGCAGCGGGTAGCATCTTCTCGGTCTCCTCGGAATTTACGTTCCTGGACGCGCCGCCTCGGATGAAGTACGGCAATGCCCTGCTGCGCACCAGCGCAGCCGGCGAAGCCCTCATAGTCGGCTATCTCGTTGAAGAGCTGTGTGAGACTTTCGGATGCCAGGATCGCAGGCGCTTCATGTTCGGTCGACACTTGAGCCTCGACAGTACAAACGGCAGGATCATTGTTCCTGTGTCAGCCGAATTCTTTAGCGCTGGGACCCTCTATGCGCGGAGTGTCGGAATAATCGAGATTAGCGGTCTTCCAAAGCTATTCGATACTCTCCTAACGTTCGCCCCAGGGGAAGAGGCGATGAACATCCTGACGCCGGCGCATCCGGATGGCTTCCGGTCTGCAGACACGCTGCAGGTCTGGACGGGCGATGTCCGGTCGATGCCGGAGTGGTCCCGGGCAGTACCGCTGACCTGCGAGGCCGCAACCAACCCAGTGCCCGGCCAAGTGGTGTCTGTGGCGGACACGCTGCCCGCTCCTGCAGTCGGTGAGGGGCGCTACTACCTCGTGGCTAGCAAGAGTGAAGCAGATAGGAGGCTCGGTAGGCAGTACCTCAACGGAGCGTTCACTGCTAGGCAGCCGGCGTCTCTGCCGATCTGCCAGTAGTCGGGAGGTGGCGCTGTGATTCGAATAGCCTCACTTCATTTCTTTCTTCTTTTGTTCACCACCGGGTTGGTGATGGCGAGTGACCCCGGACAGCCACTGCGCGGCGAGGACTTTGTCATGCTGACACCCGGCTTGACCGCGGAGTCAGTATTCGCTCCCTACACCTGTCCCACCGATCCCTACAGCTGGTGCTGGGTGACCAACGATGGGGCTACTTTTGACTCAGTAGGGAACCAGTACGGCCTCCGAGTGGAGACGATACCGCTCTCCTGCACCCCGCCAGGGCAGGCGTACCGCTGGACGGTCACACGCCTCACTCCTTCGGGTGTCTCTGAGAATCTTGCCTACATCCAGACGCGCTGCGTGCTACCTCAAGGGCCGTTCGATGCCTCTGAGCTGAGGGGAATCCGCGTCGATCTGGCGAACGGCTGGTTGTATGTCGTCATGTACGTCTACGCGCCCGGCAACTACAACAACTTCTATGATCTGGTGAGGATCAAGGGCCTGCCCCCACTGGCCGATGTCATTCAGTCCTACAAGCCGCAATCGTCATCTTTCACCTATACAGTGCCGCGGCGCCCCGAAGGGATGCTGGGGGTAGATCATTTCGACACTTTTTGGGGGCCACTGGCGCAGCCATTCAGATTCGCGGACGCCCAGCCGTTGCAGTGCGGCTATCCCTCCTTGCCGCCACAACCGGGAGACTCTCTGAGCGTGGCCGACACCGTTCCAATACCACCGGTGGGCGAGGGTGTGTACTACATCACCGCCGCCACGTACCAAGGCGAGCGGCGATTTGGCCGGCAGTACACGAACGGGGCCTTTTCTGGCAGAAACTCGTCTGCCTTCCCGGTCTGCCGGTAGAGCGAACACTACCTTGAGGGCTTGAACGCCCAGCGCCGGCCCTGATTCTGAAGCGCCTGGTTCGCGAACTCGGAGAACACGCGAGCCACCTCAGCCGCCTCGTCCATCGGAACGTCTGCGGGATAGCGCTTCGGTTCGTTGTCTTGGCAGATTTCTAGCCGCACCGACTCGACATCCCCGTATTCCTTCGACCAGGCCCCCACGCCATGGACGAAGCGGTACGTCCAGCCTGTCGGCCGCTTCGGCGCCGCCAGGTCGAACATGCAGTACGGAGGCGTGCCTGGCTTCCCGCCGTGATGATGACGCGCAGGCCCTTCTCTCGCCATGAGACTCTCCTCCCTGTGAAGATCCTGGCCAAGTCTACTGCTGCTATCTCCCGTTCTGCATCGCATGGCGTGCGTCGGTTGTTCTAGAATCACCGGCCGATGCCGCACCAACTGCCCCTCAGATGACGCCCCAAGAATTCATCCGGAAGTGGTCTGCCTCAACGCTCAAGGAGCGTTCCGGCTCTCAGGAGCACTTCATCGACCTGTGTCGAATGTTGGGTCAGCCAACGCCTGCAGACGTGGACTCGGACGGCACCTCATTCACCTTCGAAAAAGGTGCAAGCAAGCATGGCGGTGGAGATGGCTGGGCCGATGTCTGGAAGAAGGGCCACTTTGCGTGGGAGTACAAGGGAAAGCACGAGGACCTTGAGGCCGCCTACGATCAGCTTCTACGATACCGGGAGTCCCTCGATAACCCGCCCCTGCTAGTGGTCTGCGACATGGACCGGTTCGAGGTCCACACCAACTTCACCGACACAACCAAGAAGGTATACACATTCGCCCTAAAGGATCTCGCCGAGGAAAGGCATCGAAAGGTCCTCGAAGCGCTGTTCATCGATCCCCAATGGTTGAAGCCGGGTACACGAGTCGAGGAAGTCACTGAGCAAGCCGCCGCCGAGTTTGCCTCCCTCGCGGAATCGCTCAGGTCACGTGGCGTCGAGCCGCGGAAGGTCGCTCACTTCTTGGACCGCATCCTCTTCTGCTTGTTCGCCGAGGATGTAGGGCTCCTGCCCAAGAGAATCCTCCAACAACTCATCGAAGCTGGCTCTCGCGACCCCGACGAACTCACTGGAATGTTGAAGGACCTTTTCGACGCGATGACGATGGGTGGCCGGTTCGGTGTCGACCGAATCCACTACTTCGACGGCGGGCTGTTCAGCGATTCCGAGGTAATCCCACTTCGGTTGAAGGAGATCGACATTCTCCGACGTGCTTCGGCGCTCAACTGGGGCCAAATCGAGCCCGCCATCTTCGGGACCCTCTTTGAGCGCGGCCTCGATCCCTCGAAGCGAAGCCAGACCGGTGCGCACTACACCGATCGGGGTTCAATCCTCAGGGTCGTTGAACCGGTGCTGATGGCCCCGCTACGACGTGCGTGGGCCCAGACCGCAAGCGCTGTTGCGGCGCTCCTTGAGAAGGCCGTTGCGGCCAAAAGGCAACCAGCAGTCGAAACTCGCCACCGCAAGAACGCCCGTTCAGCCATCGAGAGGTTCCGGAAGGAATACTTGGACAGTACAACGGTCCTAGACCCGGCCTGTGGCTCCGGCAACTTCCTCTACGTCGCTTTGGAACAACTCCACGAGCTGGAGAAGGAGGTTTTGCTACTTCTAGCCGAGGTCGAGAAGGGCCAGTTTTCTCTCGACATCCGAGTCGGCCCCCACATGCTCAAGGGGATTGAACTCAACACCTTTGCCCAGGAGCTCGCCCAGGTCACCGTCTGGATCGGGCACCTGCAGTGGTATCTGAAGAACGGGTTCTCATTCTCCAAGGACCCGGTGCTGAAACCGATCGACGCGATCGAGTGCCGCGACGCCATCCTCGACATGAGCGACCCGGGTCACCCAAAGGAAACCGAATGGCCCGAGGCCACCGTCATCATCGGCAACCCCCCGTTCCTCGGCGGCAAGAAGCTGCGCAGCGAGCTCGGGGACGAATACGTCGATGCGATGTTCGAGGTCTACGAGGGGCGCGTGCCGCGGGAAGCCGACCTCGTCACCTACTGGTTCGAAAAGGCCCGTGCGGCGATAAAAGCCGGGAAGGTGAAGCGGGCCGGGCTCCTGGCCACGAACTCAATCCGTGGCGGTGCATCGAGGAAGGTGCTCGACCGCATCCGCGACTCCGGCGACATCTTCATGGCCTGGAGCGACGAGCCTTGGGTCGTCGAGGGTGCCGCAGTCCGCATCTCGCTCATTGGCTTCGACGTCGGCGAGGAGACACCCCGCTACTTGGACGGAAGCGAGGTCAGCGTCATCCACTCCGACCTGACTGGCGGCTCCGCCACAGCAGGCGGCGTTGACCTCACGAAGGCCCGCCGCCTGAAAGAAGCCCTCGGGATTGCGTTCATGGGCGACACGAAGGGCGGTCCGTTCGACATCCCCGGCGAACTCGCCCGCGGATGGCTCGCACTGCCGCTGAACCCGAACGGTCGGCCGAACTCGGACGTGGTCAGGCCGTGGATGAATGCCATGGATCTCACTCGCCGTCCGCGCGGGATGTACATCATCGACTTCGGGGTGGACATGACGGAGAAGGAAGCGGCGCTATACGAGGCGCCCTTCGAGTACGTTCGAAGGCACGTGAAGCCCGAGCGGGACACGAACCGGCGCGACAGCTATCGGGAGAAGTGGTGGATCCATGTCGAGCCGCGCCCAGCGATGAGGAAGGCGCTAAATGGACGCCCCCGATGCCTAGCGACCCCCACCGTTGCGAAACATAGATTGTTCGCCTGGCTTGCCACGGAGATCCTGGCAGATCATCGACTCATCGTGTTTGCGCGCGACGACGACTACTTTCTTGGCATTCTGCATAGCCGAATTCATGAAACGTGGTCACTCAGGCTAGGCAGTTGGCAGGGAGTCGGCAACGATCCCGTCTACACTCCGACCACCACCTTCGAGACGTTTCCACATCCCAATCCGACTCAGGGCCAGCGCGAAGCCATCTCATCATGCGCAGCGGAGTTGGACCGGTTGCGAAGTCAGTGGCTCGCGCCCCCAAGCGCCACCGCGGCGGAGCTCAAGAAGCGAACCTTGACAGACCTTTACAACGAGCGTCCCGCGTGGCTGACACACGCACACGCTGCGCTCGATTCTGCCGTCTCGGACGCATATGGCTGGCCAGCGGAGCTCCCGGAGGACGACGTGCTGGCCCGATTGCTCGAGCTGAACTCGAAGCGGATTCCTGCCTAGCTCACTGCAGAATCCTGGCCTTGACTTCCCCGCGGCATCCAAGCATGAATTGCTGCTCAGGAAATGCCTATGCCGCACCTCAGCCCACCAACCCTGACGAAGACCGAGCAGCGGGCAATTCTTCGTGCCTCCGCCGGGGATCCCCGGGACCACTTAATCCAGAGCTTGGCCCTCGGGACCGGCCTGCGGCTGGCGGAAATCGTAGGCATGAACGTCGGGGATGTCTATACCCCCGAGGGGAAGCCGCGGAATCGCATCAGGCTGCGGGCCGAGATTGCCAAGGGAGGCCGCGCCAGCGACGTGTTCCTACCGGACGCTCTCCAGGCCAAGTTCCGTAGGTTCTGGGGGCACAAGGAGACACGGGGCGAGGGGCTACGGCCAGAGGACCCGCTCTTCTGCAACCAGAGCCGGCGACGCATCTCGAAGCGCCGGGTCCAGGTCGCCTTCCGTACCTGGCAGATAAAGGCAGGCTTCGATCGGCTCTACCCACTGCATGCGCTGAGGCACACGGCGATTACGAACGTCTACCGGACTTCGAGGGACCTGTTCCTAGCTCAGAAGTTCGCCAAGCACGTCTCGCCGCTGACGACGACGGTGTATACGCATCCGAGTGATCAGGAGATGTGGGAGAGAGTTAGGGATTTGAGCTGCTAGAACCCGGTCTCGCGAGAACTTGGCTTCACTCTCCGGTTGCTTCCCAACAGTAGGCATGCGGTCTGCCGCGGTCGGGTCCCTCCTTGATGTCCCTTCGACAGCTCCTGTACGCTCCGTTGCAAGGATCTCCTCACGATGCTATAGCTTTCGAATGAACTGTACCTACTGCGGCCAATCGACGGACGACGACCAATCCCGCGAGCATGTCCTGCCAGACTTCCTTGGCTGCCCATTACGCCTTCAACGTGGCGTCGTCTGTACAGCCTGCAACCAGTTCTTCAACAGAGAGTTACATTTACCTCTCCGTAGTTACGTGCTTCCAATTCTCGCGAGACTGGGGGTCAGTACGTCAAAGACCGGAGCGTTCCCTAGTTTCGTCCACACCTTCCTAGTAGCAGGTGAAGAGCTGCTCCTACGAATCACGAAGGGTGATGTTTATAGGCATCGCCCCCAAGTAAAGCAGCTTGCTAATGGAGACTACGAGATAATCGCGGGGACGAAATCCGAGTTCGACTCGATAGCGCGACGTATGCGGAAAAAGCTGGGGCTTGTTATCAAGCAGCCTGGCCGCTACGAGAATCTACCGCCTGCTGAGGCCCGTATCGACCGAGAAATTGATCCGGAGTTACTCTGTCGAATCATGGCACAACTCTCACTAAACTGCATTCTGCACTGGTTTGGCCGTGAAATCTTCAACCGTGAGGAATTCCGCCAGCTCATCGAGCTCACGATGGGTCGGCCTTCGGAAGCTCAGGTTGGTTTCGCGAGCAAGAGCGGCCAGGAGCTTCAGAATGTTAGCCCGCGGATCATTGCCAGCTTCCATCCCCTGAATGAAGGTGGATTGATCCGGATAAACTTGTTCGATACACTCACAAGTAAAGTCTCTGTACGATGGGGAACGGGGATGGCCCGTCGTTTCTTCATCATCGATAGCACACTTCGCAGCATCACTACAGAAAACGAGATGGTCGTCCCCGTGGGCCACTGACCCGTGCTAAATGGCTCTCAAGACCACGTGCACGTCACCTTGACCCGCACCCCAGCCTCCTTCCCCGCACGTGTACCAGCCTCGATGATTCTCCTCTCAGCCTCGTCGCGGTGAAAGATCATGTGCTCAGGAAATTCCGCTTTGATGAACGCCAGACCTGTGTGTCGAGTAGCTCCATCTTGGTGCCAAGCGGCCAGTTGTTCCTTTGCTTCCCGCACCTTGACAGCGACCTTTTTCTCCAACCAAGAGGTGTCTAGGGGCTCGATCAGCCCGCCTGTTCCCATCACGATAAGCTGTCCTGGGCCAAGTCCGTCACTCACTTCAAGAGTAAGCTTGAGGCCTTCCGGTAGGAGGCACGTCTCTGTGATCCGTCCGCCCTTCGTCCAACGTCGGGCCATCTCTGCAAACGCCTCACCGATGATGACGAGTCCCTGGTCCGAAAGCCGCTCGAGGCCTCCATGCGCTAGGGGGAAGGGAAACGTTACCCGTAGCGAAGGTCTCGCCAAGGGCTGAGGATCTAGTGCCCTCCGACCGTCGACTTCATCCTGCAGCTTGTAGAACCCAGCGTCTGCACGAACTCGCTTGGCTTCGATCGGGAAGTTTCCTTCTGGGTGGATTGCCAGGGCGTCCGGTCGCTTCCCGAGCTTCGGCAGGGCGAGAATCTCAACACTGCTAGCCCCCAGTTCTCGCACAGCGTGTACCGCGGCGTCGATGCAAGCGAACCCATCGAGCATGGACTGATCGAACTCCCGGCTCATAGGAACCGGACCCTTTGAGCTCTTTTTCTTGAACCGCGGGAATGCTCGTTCTGGGCATGCGATTCGAGTTCCATGCTCCCCGACCGACTTTTCCGCCACAACCCATGGTGCAGTCTCCAGATACAGCTTCCGGATCACACTGCTCCTGAGCGCGTCCTGAGATGAGGCACAGCGCCGTAGGTGGTCGTCCACCGAGCGCTTCAGGAGTTGAGAGTAGAAAGGAAGACTTTCGAGGTGTGAGCGCGTCCTCTCGCGCACCTGAGCGAGAGTTGGGAACGAAATAAGGTCGGCGATAGGGGATCTGCTAGGAAACATCCATCGTAAGTACTTCCGCAGCCACCTAACCACAGGCATGGCGCGCGCCTAAGCTATCCTCGACTGACTCGCGGAATCGATCCTACTGGCCTGCTAGCACCCGCGCTCGAGCGATAGCTGACCTGACACCCTTGGCCTCCTTAACTTTCCTCACCTGCTCCTTCTGCTTCGGCTTCAGCTGCCGCATGTAGCCCATGTAGCGACCCTGCAGGACCAAGGAGGCGCGCGCCTTCGCAGAGAGGCGAGGGCGCCGGCGGGGCCGTTCGGACTTACCGCCGTTCAGCGCAGAGATGGTCAGGAGCGGGGCCAGGCGACGAAAGGAGTGATCAAGAGCGCGGAGGGACTGGCGGATCGCCACAACCTCCTTGACGATAGCAATGGTGCGTGTAGTCCTCATTCCTTCTCCGAATCCTAGAAAAACCAATTAATGAGGTCGGCGCACAGTGAGTACCCTTCATGCTCTGGCTGAGGAGCATATCACTGCCGTGAACCCACTCGTTCCGTAGCTTTTCAAGCCCCCGAAGTGCTCAACCCCAGGTCGCGTCAGGTGGCCGTCTTCCTTCGACGTTGAGCCTTTGCTTCCTCGAAGACGCGGATTCTTAGTTTGTCCAGATCCAACGGAAGAGTTCCCGGTCCCATGTCAGGAACCGCATGAAACGCAGCAGCGTCAATATTTCCGACTTCTGTCTTGCAAGTTGGACAGCTGAATCGAAAGACGTCGCCCTTCTTCACGGGAGGGTGGATCTCGTTCGCTCCTACGCCTGAGAGATCCAGTAGACAATTTGGGCACAGTGGACCCGTAACTGCGTTCGCCTTTGGATCGCCATCTGGACGACGCAGCACCATCGGAAGCGCCTCCCACTTGAGCCCGGCGAATTCAAGCGGGGGTTCCTTTCGACTCTTCTTGGCCGCGGACATTTGCGCACCCGCCGCCATGGTCGATATGCCTTCTTGACGTGTTCCTCCGGCTGCGGCTGCAGCAGCCGCGGCATCCTGAAGAAATGTCCAGAGGCCTTCGGATGAACCAAGGAAGGTCACGTCGAGTCTCCTCCCGACTTCCTTCACTAGCGCGGCGACATCCTCCTTGGAAGCGAGGTCTCGTGCCTGTAGGACACCGAGCGGTGGAGGAATGGATCTCCTCTCTGGCGGCACCACCAGCGGGATCACCAACGCTCCCCTGAAATGTCCCCCGCCGCTCTCGAAGTAAAGCCACGGTCGCTCCTTCGACCTTTCGCTGTAAAGCGTGAGCACCACCGTCGCGCGATTTAGTGCGTCGCGGATCCCATTCCACCACTCATGTCCGCCAGGCAGGCTCGCAGGGTGAGACGCCTGGAAGACCTCCACACCATGGTTCGACTTCTCGAAGTAGGTCTTCAGGGCCGTGGCAATCGGCTTATCCACCTCCGCGTGGCAGATGAATATCACGCTGCTGAGCGGTGCCTTGTCAGGATTCAAGATCTCAACGTTGAACGGCTTCTCGAACTCACGGACCACACGTGCGGGGTCGTATGGGGATTTCTTAGGAGCCGTCGAGCTTTCGAGCTCGATTACCGAATCAGCGCCCAGGTCCCCCTCTCGCGCCCGACGTTCGATTTCACGTTTTGCGTGTTGGTAGAGAACCCTGAGAATCTCCTCATCGTTTCTGAGCTGCCATACTGCGATGACCGTGAGTGTTATGCCGATCCTGACCCTCCCCCTCTTCGTCTGCGACCTCTCCTCCGGCTCGCCGACCAGATTAGTCGGCACGTACTCATAATCCAGCTCGTAGTCAACCGCGGGCCGAGTCTTCGGGAGCACTCTATCGTGAAGCACCTTAATCGTCGTCGAGCCGTTCATTCCCCTTCAACCACCAAGTTGGACAACGTCCAAGCTCGCTCTGGCAACACCTTCACAATCTCACAAGCCGCAGCGCCCGCGCCGCTAGCCCACTCGAACCACGCCATTTGCTTCTGCGAGAGGCGATCGTTCTTCGTCTTTACCTCCACGAACCTGTATTCTCGCGCTCGGATCATGAACAGATCCGGCCAGCCGCCGTGTCGATTCCAGAAATCCCTCACGACCCAGTCCAGCATGCCGCACACTACGGATCGTGGGACCACCTCCAGTGCCCGCCGCGCCAGACCTATCTCTGCGTCGTGGACGGCGAGGTACTCGCGCATAGTCAGGCTCGGCTCCTTCAACGAGTCGAATTCGGCTACCAGGTCGGGGCAGGACATCAAGCTAGCGAGCCGGTAGGTATATGCGCTTTTCCTCCGCCCGTAGTTCGCCGATGTCCCGAAATCATCTGGTAATGTTACCTGCACGACACTCGGCACCGACCGATCCCTAAAAGGGTTTGTCGATCCTCTTACTCCGGTGAATAGCCGAGGATCGTTGGGATCCTGATACACAGGTGAGAGCAGGACGGAACACAACGCATTGATGAGGCGACGCTCGCAGTCGTGAACCTCCCACCCTTGATTCTCGTAATGCAGGCGCGCGAGTCGTTCTGCTGAGAGGAGCTCACCGGTAGCGCTGCGGAACCGACCAAGCGGATGTTTATTATCTGCGGGATGCACTTCGTACCTGGCGCGAAGCTCCGTTACTGGTACTGCCACCCTCCGCAGAAAGCTCTCCTGATCCCTCTCTTTAGTTCCATAAAGCGGAGAGCGCTGGTGAGACGTCTTCCAGAACTCTAAAGCCTCTCGTTCGCAGGTTTTCACGACCTCCGGAAATCTCTTTTGCATTTCGGCAAGGGTCAGGCTGGCACCTTCACTGTCCATAGTCGCCGCAGCTAGCTTTTCGAAGGTCATCCTGCGGATCTCGCGCCAGTAGTATCTCTGCACCTTTCCCTTTCGATTGGGTAGGACCGCTAGAGGGGCTGGGGGAAGGGCCATCCCGCGGCAGTGATGGCAGATACCGTGCGCGAACCCGTCGACCGGTACCCGCCAGAATCCGGGCCCACCCGCCCTCTTCGTCTGATGCGGCAAGAACCGCGCCGATCTCGTGGACTCGCATTCGCAGATCAAAATCCGTTCGCAGCTATTGCACCTGTACTTCCGCACCAGCTCGTACCAGTTGACTACATCTACCGACGTGTGCGGGCACTCCCTCAGATTCTCTGTCCCGAGCTTCGTGTTCATCGTGAGCGCCGACTCAATTCACGCGACCTCCCAAGGAAGGAGTGCGGTGCGGCCTGAGCGCGGATTTTATCACTGCCCTACAGCGGCAGAATCCGCACCCGGAATTGCGCCGAAACACATGTCGTCTTCCGATGGAACCACGCCATGTTTCCCGGCTTGGAGCTGTGCTCCACACTGCGAACCGATCCGCCTTCACTCGCCTCGATACTCGAGCAAGCCTCTGCGTGTAACGAGGTAGGTGTTGTGGCCCCTTCGGATTCGGGGGCGTCATGAGGGTGACTCTACTGGGTCAAGAGAATCTGGTTGTCTGCAGGAGTGGTTGCGAAGAGCGTTTGCGAAGCATTGCAAAGCGCTTTCAACCGCTGCCCGCCGGTGTGAGCCCACCCTTCAGCGCCGGCGCCACCTTGCGTGAGAGATCGAGATAGGCCGCCAGCGCGCTGCCGCTCCGGCGGAATGACGCCCGGAACAGCGCCAGCATGTCGGCGCGATCGACGAGCCCCATCCGGTAGGCGTCGTGCAGCTGCTGCCCGAGGAAATACCCCAGCTCGTGCACCAGCACGTTGACCCGGCGCGGGTCGGAGCGGATGCCGTCGAGGAGAGGCTGCGGCACCTCGCCGTAGTGCTCGTACGAGTGCTCGAACTTCTTGTGCAGCAGGACGAAGTCGATGATCTCGTTGAACTCGTCGAACTTGTACGGGGTGTGCTTCTCGATGGTCTCCCGGTCCTTGCGGTAGTACTGGTAGAACTCGTTCTCGAAGAAGTGATTGCGCGACGGGTCGACGATCTTCGAGCCGAAGAAGCCGAGCGCCTCTTCGAGCACCGCGCTGTAGAACAGGTCGTGCTGCGGCAGGGCCCGCGGCACCGCCTCGTAGATCTCCCCCTTCAAGAGCTGGTTGACGAAGTGGGCCGCCTCCTCTCCGGCGTGCACCAGCGAGAACTCCCCGAGGAAGATGGCGTTGAGGCGCGGCACGTAGCACGAGCCCGAGCGCTCGAGGTGGTCGAGCACCTCCGCCGCGTCTTCTTCGGGCAGGCGGGCGTTGCGGAACAGCACGCGCACTTCGTCCGGCTCGAGACCGGAGTGGATGTCGGGGTAGAGATCGACGATGAGGTCGCGTCCGCGACCCGGCGCCTGGAAGCGCCGCGTGTACGGGTCGATCTTCAGGAAGCGCAGGATCATGTCGATGATCCCGTGCACCGTTGACGTCAGGTCGACCGGGTCATCCTGACTCTCATCCTCGCCTTTCCACAGCTCGATGGTGCGGCGGTAGGCCTCGTACTTGGCGATGGGCCCGGCGCTGAAATGGCAGTAGACGTCGTCGCCGAGGCGCGCCGCCTCGGAGCCGGCGTGGCCCGCCTCGGACATCTGCCAGTAGATCTCCTCGAGGTTCTGCACCACCGTGACCACGCGCTTTTCGAGGCCGTGGCGCTTCAGGAGCTTCGTGACCTGTTTCGGCAGGTGGGCGGGGGCCAGGTGCGACTCGCCGAACAGCACGACGGCGCGCGCCCCGGGGGCCGAGGCGATCATCCCGGCGATGCGCTCGGCGGCGTAGCGGTCACGCCGGCGGATGTGCCGGAAGCCGGTGCGCGGAGGGCAGTCAAGGCCGACGACCGGGATGTGGTGCCGGCGGGCGACGTCGTACACCGTCCGGAAGGCGGCCCAGTCGTAGCCCCAGTCGCTCTCGTAGCGGATGGCGCGCAGGAACGCCAGCTCGTCCAGCTCGCCGTTCATGTAACGGTCGAGGAGGCGCTGGTGCCGGCCGTACACCATCTCGACGCCGAGCACGACCGCCCGCGACCGCTCGGCGATCGCCTGGATCAGCCGCGCGGCGGTCTCCTGCGCGCTCGGCAGGGCGTGGTAGTCGCCGATGTACACGAGGTCGGCGCGGTAGCAGGCGATGACCAGGTCGTCCCACGACGCCGGCGCCTGGTACCGCCCGATGCTGGAGTGGAATTCCTTGATGTAGCCGCGGCGGCTGGTGCGGTCGACGTCGCCGATCTCGCGACGCAGACGGGCAACCATCGCCTTCTGGAAGGCGATCTCTTCGAGAACCTGTGGGGCGGGGGCAGGCGCGCTGCGCGACGGCATCCGCGAGGGGGTCTCCGTCGCCTGCAGCGACGGGGAAGCGCTACGGAGTCTTGTCCTTCTTCTCCGGTGGCGCGCTCACGGACTCGCGGAAGGAGCGGATGCCCTCTCCGAGTCCCTTCGCCAGCTCGGGGATTTTCTTCCCCCCGAAGATCAGCAGGACGATGACGAAAATCAACAGCAGTTCTGTGATTCCGATGGAACCCATGAGGTCACCTCGGGCTCGGACTTCAAATGGCCCGTGCGCATCTTAGACGGCCCCCCCGGGGGTGTCAATCCGAGGGCGGCTTCCCCCCGCCCGGAGCCTGCGCCGGCCCGGCGCCGGCGGGCAGGGCGGGGATCCCTCCGGCGGCGGCCGGCCGCGGCAGGATGAGCCGGACGTTCCCCTGCCGGCGGGTCAGGTGGGTCTGGTCGAAGTATTCGAGCAGGGGGATGGCGTTTTTCCGGCTCGTCCCGCTCAAGTCTTTGAACGCGCCGACGTCGATGGTCTCCCCCTCGGTCCGGCGCTGCCACAGCCTCTCCTTGAGGGCCTGGATCGTGTCGGCGTGGAAGATCTTCCCGTCGGGAATGCGCACCAGCCGGCCGCGCGACAGGAGCAGGTGCAGCAGGCGCTCGGCCGTGCGGGCGTCGGCGCCGATCCCCCTGGCGGCGTCGTCTTTCTCGGGGGGATTGGTGCCGCCGGCGCGATAGGACTGCTCGAGCTTCTCGAGCAGCGCCGCCTCGGCCGGCGCGAGCGACACCTGGTGGGTCGCGAGGGCGATGCGGTCACGGTCGGCGCGCAGCGACCCTTTCGTCACGAGCCCGCTGACGACCGCCTTGAAGACGTCGTCGTGGCTGTGGGCGAAGAGGCGCGTGCGCACCTCTTCGCGGGCCAGGCCGTCGCGCAGCGGCTCGCGCTTGTGGAAGTCGCGCGCGGCATCGAGCACTCCGCGGGAGAGACGCTCGACCGCGGCGCGGCCGACATAGCGCCGGGGTGTGGTCGCGAGCGCCAGCACCGACGCGGCGGCCTCCTTCGATTCGAGCCGCGCCTGCAGCGTGGCGGCATCGAGACCGGTGCGGCTGCGCAGGGCGGGAATGTCCACTCCTGCATCGCCGCCATCCTCGACGAGCGCCACCAGCGGCACGAGCGGCGACGGATCGTCGAGCCGCCGGCTTCGCTCCACCCTCTCGCTCTTGCGCAGACGACCCGAGCGCGGGGTGTTGTGCAGCACCCGGCCGCCGGCGACGGTCAGCGCCGGCGAGGGGCGCCTCAGAATGAAGCGGTCGCCGAGCAGGGCCGTGACCGGACGCGCGCAGCGGATCTGCGCGTAACCGCGCTTTCCCGGCTCGAGCTGCGGTCCTTCGAGCAGCCGCAGGCGGCACGGGACTTCGGCGGTCTGGAGATGCAGCGACAGCCGCGCCTGGTCCTTGAGCGGCGCCGATCCGGGCAGATGTTCGAGGACCACGTCGAGAAGACGCGTCGGCTCCAGCACTCCGGGCTCCGACAGGGTCTGGCCGCGCGCCAGATCGGCCAGCTCCACGCCGTGCAGGTTCACCGCCAGGCGCTGGCCGGCCCCGGCCGTCTTCGTAGCGCGGCCGTGCACCTGCAATCCACGGATGCGAGCAGGCCGCCGCCCCGGCAGGATCTCGGCCGCCTCCCCTTCCCGCAATGTCCCGCCGATGAGCGTGCCCGTGACGACGGCACCGAACCCCTTCATGCTGAAGGCCCGATCGATCGGCAGCCGCGCCAGCCCGGCCGGGTCGCGCTGCGGGAGCTCGGCCGCCGCGCGCGCCAGGGCGTCACGCAGCGCGTCGAGCCCGGCGCCGGTCTTCGCGCTGACGGCCAGGATCGGCGCGCCTTCGAGGAACGACCCGGCGACGAAGCCGCGCACCTCGTCGCGCACCACCTCGAGCAGGTCCTCATCCACGAGATCCGCTTTCGTCAGGACGACGAGGCCACGCGGGATCCTCAGGAGCCGGCAGATGTCGAAGTGCTCGCGGGTCTGTGGCTTCACCGACTCGTCGGCCGCGATGATGAGCATCACGAGGTCGATGCCGCCGACGCCGGCCAGCATGTTGCGCACGAAGCGCTCGTGGCCGGGAACGTCCACGAAGCCGACGGTCGTCCCGCCGGGAAGCGGCAGGTGGGCGAAGCCCAGATCGATGGTGATGCCGCGTTCCTGCTCTTCCTTGAGGCGATCGGGGTCGATGCCTGTCAGGGCGCGGACGAGCAGGCTCTTGCCGTGGTCGATGTGGCCGGCGGTGCCGACGACGAGGGGGCGGGACGCGTTACTCGCGGACGCGGCGGACCTTCTTCATCTCGTCTTCGTAATACTTGCGGAAGAGCACCTCGTACTCGGCGCTCCCCTCCGGGATGTCGCGGCGCTGCGTGGTGATCTTCTTGCGGATGGTCTCTTCCAGCTCGTCCTGGCGCGCCATCTCGGCTTCGAGGATCTGCAGGATCTTCTGGCGGATCTCGTTCGGCTCGCTGAGGAACTCCACCCGGTCGTCGTCCTCGAAAAAGTTGATGACCTGGTGCGACAGGTGGACGCAGCGCTCGTGGGAGAGGCGCATCAGATGACCATCTTCCGCTCGCGCGCGAGCTTCGACTTCACCTTGCGGAACAGCTCCTGGTAGTTGAGCGAGCCGCGCGAGATGTCGTCGGCGTAGTTCTTCAGCATCTCGCGGACTTCTTCGTTGAGCGCGTCCTCGGCCGCCAGGTCGGCGGTCAGGACCTCGGCGACGGAGTCGATGATGGGCTCCGGCGCATCAATCGCGATGTGCTCCTCCTTGAGCAGTCCGCGAACGATGTGCTGTGCCACGAGCTCGACCTGGTCGCGCGTCAGTCGCATGCCGTCGCCGTCTCCGCCGGCGCCGCAGCGGCGCCTCGAAGCGGGCAGGATAGCACGCGGGCGCGCGGCGGAACACAGGCGAAGGTTTGCGAGTTCCTGACAATCGCCGGCCTTTCTCCCGTCGTACTTTCCCGGCGTCGGTGCGACGGGGAGACACGATGACGAGAGTGGCGGCGGTCGGGTGCCTGGCGGGCGCCCTCATCCTTTTTTTCATGTCCGCGGACGGCAGGACGGTCGCCTCGACCGGCGGGGCGGCGACACCCCCCGGCGACGGCGCGAGCTTCACGCCGCTCGGCGACCTGGACGGCGGCGCGTTCGAAAGCACGGCATTCGGGATCTCGGCCGATGGCGCCACGGCCGTCGGGCAGGCGACTTCGGCCCTGGGGCATGAGGCCTACATCTGGACTCGCGCCACCGGCATGCGCGTCATCCCGACCGCCGGGGTCGGGACCTTCCGCGCGGGATCCATCTCCGCCTCGGATGACGGCTCCGTCGTGGTGGGCATCGTGCAGACGAACCTCGCCTTCACCGGGTTCGAGGCGTTCCGCTGGACGGCCGCAGGCGGGATGCAGTTCCTCGGGGATCTGCCCGGAGGACAGACGCGCGCCATCGCGACCGACCTCTCATCGGACGGCAGCGTCGTCGTCGGCCAGTCGTTCAGCGGCGCGGGTTTCGAGGCCTACATCTGGAGCGCCGCAACCGGGATGGTCGGGCTCGGCGACCTCCCGGGGAACGCGTTCGGGAGCAACGCGGTCGCCGTGTCCGGCGACGGGACGATCGTCGTCGGCCTCGGCAACATCGGCCGCGGCGAACAGGGCTGGCGCTGGACGGCGGCGACCGGCATGGTCGGTCTCGGCGGCTTCCCCGGCGCGCCGCTGCAGAGCTCGGCCGACGCCATGTCGCGCAACGGGCGGTACGTCGTCGGATCCGCCGCGACGTCCCAGGGCAGCATGGCGTTCCGCTGGACCGCCGCAGCCGGGATGCAGCCGCTGGGCGACTTGTTCGGCCGCGCCGTCCAATCCGATGCGAAGGCCGTTTCGGATGACGGCGACCGGGTCGCCGGGAACTCGACCGGCCAGCACGGACGCGAAGCAATGCTCTGGACCCCCGGGTTCGGAATGGTGCGTCTCGAGGCCCTGTTGCGACGATTCGGCGCGACCGGACTCGACGGCTGGGTTCTCACCGACGTCGAGGGCATCAGCCGCGACGGCACCACCCTCACGGGCAACGGTGTCGATCCGGAGGGCCACAGCGAGGCCTGGGTCGCCACGCTTCCGGCAACGCTGTCCTGCACGGGAACGTGCAACCCGTGCATCGACTCTGACGGGGACGGCTTCGGCGACCCCGGGATCCTCACCAACCTGTGCCCCGAGGACGATTGCCCCTCGGCCGCCGACCCTGGACAGACCGATACCGATCGCGACGGCCTCGGCGATGCCTGCGACGCCTGCCCGCTGGATCCCCTCAACGACACGGACGCCGATGGCGTCTGCGCCGCGCAAGACGACTGCCCGGGCCTATTCGATCCGGATCAGACGGACGTCGACTCGGACGGCCTCGGCAACGCGTGCGACAACTGCCCGGGCGATCCGAACCCGCTCCAGACCGACGCGGACCGCGACGGGGCGGGCGATGCCTGCGATGTCTGCCCCGGCCTGGCCGACCCCGGGCAGGAGGATGGGGACGGAGACGAGCGCGGGGACGTCTGCGACAACTGCCCGGGCGCCCTGAACCCGGACCAGGCGGACGCGAACGGCGACGGTGCGGGAGATGCCTGCCAGCCGCACGTGGCGATCGACGCGGTCGATGTCGTGGGGTCCACGATCGTCCTGCGCGCCGGCGCGGCCGACCCGCAGGGAGAGCCGATCCGCGGCCGCCTGAATTTCTCCCAGGTGACGACGCAGGACCTGGATCTCGAGGACCGCGGCACAGACGATCTGTGCGGCTCGGGCGTGTCTCTCGACGAAGTCCCCGGAGAAGGGCTCGGTTACGTGTCGAGTTCCATCGGGTTCCCGCTCCTCTTCGATCTCGACAGCAGCGCCGGCTGTTCCGACGGCCAGGCCGACTACCTGCTCGCGTCCGGACGCTGCGATTCCGCCGGCGTCTTCAGCACCGTCCTGGAGCTGGCGCAGTCGCCGGCCGGGAGCGTGATCTGCGTCCGCCCGATCCGTCAGACGACGCGGGGCTTCGAGCTGACGCTGCTGGCCCTCGCGCCCGATCGGCTGCAGGGCCGGCTGGTCCGGCCCGGCGCGCTCGTCTTCTCGACGCCGTTCGTCGAGGGTCTGCCGCGCCGCACCGACATCTCCCCGCTCGCGGCGGGCGTCGCGCATCGTCTCGTGCTGACCGTGACCGACGGCCGAACGCCGGAGATCTTCGCGGACGCCATCTTCGTTCCGCACGGCGAAAGCGAGCTCGTCATCAACCGCCCTCCCGTCGCCGCCGCGGCCGTGCCGGCCACGGGCGAGTGTGACGGACCCGGTGGTGCCTTGATCGCGCTCGACGGCGCCGCGTCCTCCGATCCGGATGCGTCGCAGATCGCCGGCGGCGACCCGCTGACCTACGAATGGGTCGCGGATCCAGGCGAGGCGGGTGCGCAGGTCATCGCGACCGGCCGCACCGCGTCGGTCCACGTGCCGCTCGGAACCTCGACCCTGGCGCTGCGGGTGACCGACTCCGCCGGAGAGTCGGACACCGCCCTGGTCCAGGCGAAGGTCCAGGACACGCAGCCGCCGGAGCTGCATCTCGCTCCCTCGCCGAACCTTCTCTGGCCTCCGAACCATCGGCGGGTGAAGGTGCTGGCCGGGTGGTCGCTGGTCGATCGCTGCGATCTTCACCCGTCGTTGATCCTGGTGTCGGTTGCGAGCAGCGAGCCCGACGATGCGCCCGGTTCGGGGGACGGCGAGACGACGCAGGACATCCTCGGCGCCGAAATCGGCACCGCCGACAGCGACGTCTGGCTGCGCGCGGAGCGCAACGCCTCGGGGCCGGGACGGACGTACACGCTGCGCTACCGGGCGACGGACGCTTCGGGGAACGTGACGGATGCGAGCGCTTCGGTGCGGGTTCCGGTGAGCCGCGGATCGGGCGTGGACCCGACGTCCGGAAGTGATCGGCCGGAAAAAAACCCCGGTGCCGCACGCGGCACCGGGGTCGAGGTTGGAACCAGCCCGAAAGGTTAGTGGCTGAGCGTGCCGTGCGGCGTCACCCGCGCGGCTGCCGGCGTCCGGCGACGGCCGCCATGGGCGGCGACGCCACCGTTCTTGGGATTGTCATGGCGCGAATGGCGCGCGATGACCTTGCGCAGGCGCTTCTTCGCCTGGCTCTCGATCTGCCTGACGCGCTCGCGGGACACGCCGAGCTTCTCACCGATCTCCTTGAGGGTGAAGATGCGTCCGCCCTCGAGGCCGAAGCGGTTGATGATGACCGTCTGCTCCTGGTCGGAGAGGTTCCTGAGCGCCAGCCGGATGAGCCCATGGTTCTCGTGCTTGATCAGCTCGTCCTCGGGGTTCACCGAGCGCCCGTCCACCAGGTAGTCGGAGATCGGGGTGTCCTTGTCCTTGCCGACCTTGTCGTCGAGCGACATCTCCCGCATCTTCATCTGCAGGATTTCGTCGATCTTGGCAATGGTGACGCGCAGCTCCTTCGAGATCTCCTCGCGGTCGGCCTCGCGTCCCAGCTCTTTCGACAGCATCCGTCCGGTGTTGCGGACGTTCCGGACCTTCTTCAGCTGGTAGTTGGGGATCCGCACCATCGCGGCATGCTGCGAGAGGGATTTCAGGATCGACTTCCGAATCCACCAGATGGCATAGGTGATGAACTTGGTGCCACGGCCGGGATCGAAGTGATGGGCCGCCTCGATGAGACCGATGTTCCCCTCGTTCAGCAGGTCCTCGAAGGGAAGGCCCATGTTCTTGTATTCACTGGCGATCTTCACGACGAAGCTGAGGTTGGACTTGACCAGGTCGTGGTACGTGTGGTCACGCGTGCCGTCCCGGGTCATCTGCCGGGCGATGGCATGCTCTTCTTCCTTGGTCAGGAGGGGGAATTGACTGATCTCCTGCAGGTAACGAGAGATGCACGAACTGCGGTCCGTCGAGCCCTTCGCCATCAGTCTAGGACCTCCACGCTCTCCCGGGAGTCCCGGGCGCGGCTATCCCCTTTTTTTCGCTTGACTTTATTGCATAATCGCAATACATTCCCGTCAATTTTTTGAAGCTGTTCTCGCACCACGTCAGGGCGGCGTAGTGGGAAGTGAGGTGGGGAGTGCCGCCAGCCGTTGGCCGGTCGGAGAGAGGAGGGCGCCATCCCATGAGAGTCCCGAAAGGATGGAAGCCGGTCTCAGTAGAAATTCTCGCCTGGTTCATCAATCGGTTGACGCGGCGAAATGTTTTTGTGTGCGAGCTGACGACGGCAGTATATGGTCCGGCGACAACAGTGTCAAGGGTTTTTTGTTGTTACTACATCCAGACCAAGCCGTTGCTGGTCAACGATTTCGGGGTTATCCCGCGGATGGAATACGCATGATGACGGCAAAATTCAAGAAGCAGTCCCTGCTGGTCGGGTCCAGAATCCGCGCACTCCGCAAAGATCGTGATCTGACCCAGGCTGATCTCGCGGCACGAATCGGTATTCAGCAGTCCGATCTTTGCCGTATGGAGAACGGCGAGTACAAGGTCTCCCTCGAGACCCTGTTCCGTATCCTCTCGGTGTTCGAGATGAACATCGCCGAGTTCTTCCACGAGGACCTGCCCGGCGCGCTGCGAGAGCGCGACGCCGAGGTGCTGCGCCAGTTCCATCGCCTCAGCCCGCGCAGCCAGGAGGAGATCCTCGAGTTCATCCAGTTCAAGACTCAGTTCGAAGATCGCCTGAACCGCAAGTCCAACTGAAGGGGCGGACATGAAGTCCGATCCAATCGCCAATTACTCGGATTTGACGGCCGAGGGACAGCTCCACGTCCGTCACGGGGATTTCCGGCGGGCCATCGACAACTTTGAACAGGCGGTCCGCCTGGCGCACGATCTCGACGATTCCGCGCTGCTGGTGAAGGCGCTGTGCAACCTGAGCACGGCACGGCTCGCGGCCGGAGACATCAAGGAAGCGGAGAAGGGGCTGCGCGAGATCCTGATGCGCACCCGCGACCCCCAGACCATCTTCGTCACGTCGTCCAACCTCGCCAGCGCCCTGCGTCGCCAGGGCCGGCACGATCGGGCGCTCATGTACGCCCGGCGGGCGATGCGCGCCTGCGAAGGGCTCGACAACCCGTCCTGGAAGGCGACCATCCACAACCTGATCGCCAACATCTACATGAACATGAACTACCTGGACGACGCCGTGGCGGAGTACCGGCACGCGCTGTCGATCTCGGAGAAGTCGGGACTCGGGACCGAGTGGCCGATCGACCAGATCAAGGAAAACCTCGGCTACTGCCTGCTCCTCAAGAAGCGCTACCGCCAGGGCATCGCCATCATTCTGGAGGCGCTGCAGATCGGGCTGAAGAACGGCTCCAGCCGCTGCGTCGCCGAGTGCTACCAGGACCTGGCCTTCGCCTACATGCAGATCAAGGAGTACCCGCAGTCGATCGAGCACGGGGAGATGGCCCTCGACGTGGCCCTCAAGCACGATTACAAGGACATCCAGAAGAACTGCTACTACCTCCTTGGCGAGACGCACCTGCTCATGGGGGAGGACGACAAGAGCGACAAGTACTTCGACCGCCTGCAGGAGTGGTACCCCCACCTGCCGGTCTTGAAGGAATTTTTGCGGACCTTCGACGTCAGCAACATTCTGAATCTCAAAAATCCGGTGTGACCATGCGAAACGGAACGGAGTGCAAGGGTTTGTCGCGCTGGCTGGTGGCGTTCGGGATCCTCGCGGTCCTGGCGCCTGAGGCGGCTTCGGCCGGGAACCGTGCCCGTTCGGCTCCCCGGGCGCGTTCTTCCCATGCGGCCTCGGCTCCCGAGGCGGCTCCTCTGCTCCTGACCGACCCGGCCAGCGGCGCTTCGATTCGCATCTGGAGCCGGAGCGACGGGTTCACGACGAAGATCGCATGGGCCCGCAACGACGGCACCGGCTGGGGCCCGTCGCACGATCTGACGTTCGGGCTGGGTGTCGACCGGGATCCCTCGGTCGCAATCACCTCCGCGGGTGCGTGGCTCTTCTGGCGGGACGATCGCGACGGCATCTTCTACGCGCCCCTGGAGCTCGGAGCAGGTCGGCTGCTCGGCGTGCCTTCCTCCCTCCCGCTTCCCCGGACGCCAGGCCGGGACCCGCATCTCGAGGGGGGTGGGGACGTTCCGACCGTCCTCGGCAGCTGCGAACCGACCGAACTCGGCTGCATCCTGGCGCGTCAGCGTCTGCCGGGCAATCCTGGCCAGCCGAATCCGACGTCACCGCCCGTGATGGGGGACGGCGGAAGCGACATTCCGGTCACCATCACCACGAACACGTCCGGCGCCACATTGATCTCGGTGGCCCAAGCGGACTGCCAACACAGCATCGTGACTGTGGTCCAGAACACCACATCCCTGGTTGTCTCCGAGCTGGATGGCGCGGGCCGCATGCTCAGCCAGCACTTCGTCCGGATCGGCTCGGGCATTTCGCCCGTGGACGCTGGGATCGCGGCGAGCGAGTACTATCTGAATCAGGCCTGCGGCACCGGCAACTGAGTTTCCGGGTTCGAGACCAATTCCATCCGCCCCTCGAAAGAGGGGCGGTTTTTTTCAGGGCGCCGTTCTCAGTGGTAGGGGTAATTGCGGCGGTCGCGGTCGTTGCGATCGTCCCGCTCGATGACCCGCAGGCGCCGGCGGCGCCAGCGCCAGCGTAGCTCCGACAGGAAGTTCGGCACCTTCCAGGCGCGCTTCATGTAGAGCCACCCGAAGAGCATCCCCCCCAGGTGCGCCGTGTGCGCGACGCCGTCCGGCAGGTTCAGGAGCTGCAGCAGCTCGATGGCGGCGCACAGCAGTACGAAGCTCATGGCGCGCATCGGGAAGATGAACCAGAAGTAGATCATCCGCTCGGGGAAGAGGGTGGCGTACGCGAGCATCACCCCGAACACCGCCCCCGAGGCGCCGTAGGTCGTGCTCTTGTAGAAGGTGAAATAGGTCGTGATCCCGGCCCCGATGCCGCAGATGAAGTAGTACTTCAGGAACCGGTTGCTCCCCCACATGCGCTCCACTTCCGTCCCGAACATCCACAACATCAGCATGTTCAGGATGAGGTGGAAGGGCCACCCCGGGGAGTGCAGGAACATGTAGGTGACGAGCTGCCAGAGCCAGATTTTCTCCCGCATGAGGGCGGGGGTCAGGGCGAAGAGGGACTCGATCCCGCCTCCTCCGAAGCGCTGCGTGATGATCTGCAGCAGGTACACGGAGCAGTTGGCGATGATCAGCCCCTTGACGGCGGGGGTGATGGCTCCGCCGAGGCCTATGTTCATCCGGCCCGGTTGCGGCAGGGGGCTCAACCTTCCTTCAGCTCGGTGTTCCAGTACACCGCGTCGAGGAAGTTCCGCCAGGCCTCGTACTGGCCCGACGTGAGGGAGAGCCGCACCAGCGGGTGCCAGCGCGGCCGCGCCGGCAGGTGGATGAGGCGCATGTGCGCCTCCTCCGGCGTCCGTCCCCCCTTGCGGGAGTTGCAGGGGATGCAGCAGCAGACCACGTTCTCCCACGTGGACTTCCCGCCGCGCGACAGCGGCACGACGTGGTCGAGGTTGAGGTCGCGCGTGGCGAAGCGGTGGCCGCAGTACTGGCAGCGGTTCTTGTCGCGGTAGAAGATGTTCTTGCGGGTGAACCTCACCTCGTGGCGCGGGACGCCTTCGAAGTCCACCAGCAACACGACCCGCGGCACCCGGATGCGCACCGTGGGAGTGACGATCGACTCCTCCTCGGGCTGGGGTGGGACATCGACCCAGTCCTCCCAGTCGCAGGTGCTGTAGTCCGGATTGACGGCCCGGACGTGCCCCTTGTACAGGAGGCAGAACGCCTTCTTGACCGTGGTGACCTGGATCGCCTGGAACAGGCGATTCAGGACCAGGACGTTGCTATCCAGCATCTCCTACTCCGACTCCGCGCGCCGCAGGCGGTTCCAGCGCACCCGGAAATAATTAGGATGCGCGCCCCCGGGTGTCAAGCCCGGAGCCGCCGCTTCTCGGCCGGAGCCCCTTCTTCCGGGCCTGTCCGCCCTTTCGGGGCCGCGGATCGGGCCGGCTTTTCCGCCGGCTGGTATTCGGTCACCAGCTCCTCGCGCTGGCGGCGGCGCTCGAAGGCCAGCCGAACCAGCCGGTCCACGAGCTTCGGGAAGGGAAGCCCGGTCGCCGCCCAGAGCTTCGGGTACATGCTGATCGGCGTGAACCCGGGGAGGGTGTTGACCTCGTTGAGGAACAGCCCGCCGGTCGCCCGGTCGAGGAACAGGTCCACCCGCGCCATCCCCGACAGGTCGAGCGCCTGGAACGCCTTGACGGCGAGATCACGCGCCAGCTCCGTCTGCAAGGGCTCCAGCGGGGCCGGGATGATCAGGCGCGAGCCGGTGTCCTGGTATTTCGCCGCGTAGTCGTAGAACTCCCCCGCGGGGACGATCTCGCCGAGCACCGAGGCCTCCGGCCGATCGTTGCCGAGGACACTGCACTCGATCTCGCGCGCGTCCACCGCCATCTCGACGATGACCTTGCGGTCGTAGCGGAACGCCAGGCGCAGCGCCGCTTCCAGGCTGTCCCGGTCACGCGCCTTGCTGACGCCGACCGAGCTGCCGCCGTTGGCCGGCTTGACGAAGGCGGGCACCCCGCAGTGGCGCTCGGCCATCGCCGCCGCGCCCGCGGGATCGGCCTCGAAGTCCGGCCAGAGGACGACCCGGTGCCGCACCGTCGGCAGCCCGGCGTCCACCAGCAGGGACTTCATCACTGCCTTGTCCATGCCGACGGCCGAGCCGAGCACCGCCGAGCCGACGAAGGGAACACCGGCGAGGGTCAAAAGACCCTGCAGCGCGCCGTCTTCGCCGTCGGTCCCGTGGATCATGGGAATCACAACGTCGAGGCCGGACCGGCCGCCGAGCAGCCGCTCGATCTGCCGCGCCGGCCAGCGCCCATCCTTGCCGACGAGGATCGGCACGACCGAGTAGCGGCGCGGGTCGAGCGCGTCCATGATGGCGCGCGCCGAGACGAGCGAGACCTCGTGCTCGACCGAGCGCCCGCCGTACACGACGCCAACATTGATGCGGCCGCGCAGACCCGTTGTGCCCATGGATCGCGCGCCCTTCCGCGTTCCCGCCCGCTTCGTGCCGCCGCGGGCCTTCCGTTTGGCCGCTCTCGTGCCACCCCTCAAGGGTCTCCGCCTCATGGGACCTGCCTCGCCAGGAGCACGTCCTCGCCGGCCCGCTCGCGGGCGGCCGCCCCGAGGGCCCGTTCGATGGCCCGGCGCAGCACCGATCCGTCCGCCGGCGCCAGCGCCGAGACCGGCAGCGCCCCCGGGTGATCGCCGAGCAGCCGCTCCAGGATCGGCGCCGGCACGCGGTCCCGCTTGTTCAACACCAGGAGCGACGGGCGATCGGCCAGGCCGAGCCCCTCGAGCGTCTCGCGCGTCGCGCGCAGATGATCGGCCAAAGCCTCCGACGAGCCGTCGGCCACGTGCAGCAGGAGATCGGCGTCCTGCGCCTCCTCGAGCGTGCTCTTGAACGAGGCGACCAGGTGATGCGGCAGCTTGCGGATGAACCCGACCGTGTCGATCACGAGGAACGGCGACGACCCCGGCCGCTCCACGCGCCGCACCAGCGGGTCGAGCGTGGCGAAGAGGCGATCCTCGACGAACGTCCCGGCCCCGGTCAGGAGATTCAGGATGGTGGATTTGCCCGCGTTGGTGTAGCCGACGAGCGCCACCTTCGGGATGCCGCCGCGCCGCTTGCGGCGCTCGCGCCGCTCGCTCTCGATGCTCTTCAGCTCGGCTTCGAGCTTCGCCACCCGCTTGCGGATGAGGCGCCGGTCGGTCTCCAGCTGCGTCTCGCCGACGCCGCGCTGGCCGATGCCGCCCGCCTGCCGCTCGAGGTGGGTCCACTGCCGCGTCAGCCGCGGCAGCAGGTACCGGAGCTGCGCCAGCTCGACCTGGGTGCGGGCCTCGCGCGAGCGGGCCCGCCGGGCGAAGATGTCGAGGATGAGACCGGACCGATCGAGCACGGTCGCCTCGACCGCCTTCTCGAGATTGCGCACCTGGGCCGGAGACAGATCCTCGTCGCAGATCACCAGGCGCGCGTCCTTCTCCTCGCACAGCCGGTGCAGCTCCTCCACCTTGCCGCTGCGCAGGAGGGTCGGAGGCGCAACGGGTCCGCGCTCCTGGATGATGCGGCCGACGACGCGCGCCCCGGCCGTCTCGGAAAGCCGTTCGAGTTCGTCCAGATGTTCGTCGAGGGCGGCGCGATCGCCGGGGCCGCGCCCGACCCCCACCAGGATGGCCTGCTCGCGGCGGCGGTTCAAAACGCTCCGGCAGGGGCCGCGGCGGGCTTCAACAAGGAATACTTGAGGTAGTCCTCGTAGTTGTCCGGCAGCGACGTCCCCGCATAGCGGATGATCCCGTCCCGATCAATGAGGAAATTCCGCGGCAGAGAATCGACGCGGTAGCGGCCCATCAGCTCCATCCCCTCGTCCCACAGGATCGGGTAGTGCAGCTCCTGCCTGGTGACGAACTCGCGCACCTTCTCGGGCGTCTGGCTCATCGGCACGGTCACGCCGAGGATCTCGAATCCCTGCTCGTGGTAGCGGGCGTAGGCCGCCTTGAGGTCGGGAACCTCCTCGAGGCAGGGCATGCACCAGGTGGCCCAGAAGACCACATGCACGACGTGGCCGCGCAGGTCCTTGAGGCGGTGCGGCTTGCCGTCGAGGTCCTTGAGGGTGAAGTCGAACGCCACGTCACCCATCTGCCGGCCTTCCTTCGGCGCCGACTTGGGCATCTTCTGCGCGAGCAGAGGCAGACCGGCGGCCACGGAGAGGGTCACGAGGGCAGCGGCCAGGAGCCGGAATGTTTTTCGCGGAGGTTGCACGGAAAAGTGGGCCCGTCCCCGAGGAACCGACGCGGCCCGCACCTGGGACGAGGCGCGGAAAAGTATAGCACGCGGGATCGAGGCTGCCCGGCGACTCAGCGGGACTCCGGAGGCCCTCCGTCGAGCATGACACGCAGGCGACCGACCACGAGGCCGCGATGGTTCTTGAGCGGCGGCGCATAGCGGTCGGTCAGCCCTTCCGCCGCGGCAGCCGTCAGCGCCCCCTCGGCGCGCAGGAGAGCCAGGGCCGCGGCCGGACGCGCCCGGTCGCCGTCGTCCCCGTCGCCGATCTTGAGGGCCGCTCCCCGGCCGCGCCCCTGGTCGAGCCAGGCGAGCCCGTAGAAGCCCTCCGCGCCGATCTTCGCGATGAGCCCCGCGCTCGAGGCGCGCATCAGGTCGCTGCAGAGCCGGTCGGTCCCCGCCACCATGTCCGGGTGCCGGCGCATGGCCGCGACGGCGCGTCCCGCCGCGTCCGCCAGGCTGGACGGGAGCCCTTCGGGCTCGACCAGCCGCGCATAGAGCGTCGCGGCCGCGGCCAGAGACAGCGCGAAGGTCGGCGCCGAGCAGCCGTCGATCGCTGCCGGGATCGCCGCCGCCGGCACCGAGGCCAAAGCCGCGATGGTGTCGCGGATGCGTCGCTGCACCGGGTGATCCTCCTCGAGGTAGCGCTCGACCGGCGCCTCGATCTGCCGGGCCAGCGCCAGCATGCCGGCGTGCTTGCCGGAGCAGTTGTTGTGCAGGGCCGACGGTCGCCGCCCCGCTTCGCGCAGGAACTGCGCCGAGGGGCGATGGAACGGCGCATGCGCCCCGCACTGCAGCGCCGCCTCCGGCAGACCGATCTTGTCGAGGATGGACCGGACCGCCTCGACGTGCATCGGCTCGCCGCCGTGCGAGCCGATCATGACGGCGATCTCCGCGTCGATCAGGCCGAAGCGCTCCGCCGCCCCGCTCATCAGGAGGGGCAGGACCTGGGCGGGCTTCGCCGCCGACCTCAGGTAGGTCGAGGCCTCCGGGTCGCCGTGCGCCCGCAGCGTGCGGCCGCGGGCGTCCGCGACCGCGATCCCGCCGGAATGCACCGACTCGACGTGGTCGCCGCGCCACACCTCGACGAGCGGCTGTCCACCGCTCCAGCCACCGCTCACTTTTTCCCTTCCTTTCGCTTCGCGATCACGCGCCGCATTCTAGACGGACCACGGTCGGTGTCATACCATACGCCGCATGTCCTGGGGGGGGCTGCCGCGGGAGACATGGAGACGCAACCAGCTGGCCGTCAACATCGCCGCGGCGATGATCTTCCTGGGTTTTACCCTCGTCACCCCGTTCCTTCCTTTCTACATCGAGTCGATCGGCGTCAAGGGAGAGGCGCGCATCGCCCTCTGGTCGGGCTTCCTTCTCACGGTGAGCCCGTTCCTGGCGGCGATCCTCGGCCCCTTCTGGGGACGTCTGGCCGATCACCTCGGGATGAAGGTGATGGTGCAGCGGGTGCTGTTCACCATCGCGGTGCACTGGGGGCTGATGTTCTTCACGCGCACCGTCTGGCAGGTGCTGGCGCTGCGCATCATGCTGGGCCTGTTCTCGGGCTTCGGGACGATGTCGGTGGCGCTCGTGACCCATGGCTGCCCGCGCGAGCGCATCGGGTACACCGTCGGCACGCTGCAGGCCACGCAGATCATGAGCACCGCCATCGGGCCGTTCGTCGGAGGCCTGCTGGCGGCCACGATCGGCATCCGCAACACCTACCTCGTCACCTGCACGCTGTGCACGCTGGCGTTTCTGTTCGTCCTGCTGCTCTACCGGGATATCCCGGCCGCGGAGCAGGGGGACGCGCCGGTGGTCCTCGCCCCGGCGGGGCCGGTGGCCGCAGGGTGGCGGGCCATCCTGCCGAAGCGGCTGCGCGGACCACGCGTCGCCAAGCCCTCCTTCGGCGCCATCCTCCGGCTGCCGCTGCTGCTGCCGCTCCTGCCGCTGCTGTTCCTGGTGAACATGGTCGATCGCGCGCTCTTCCTCGTCGTGCCCCTGTGCATCGCGGCGCCCGGAATGACGGCGCACTCGGTCGAAGCGACCACCGGGGTCGTCATGTCGGGCGGGGCTTTCGCGGGAGCTGCCTCGGCGTACGTCTTCGGGCGCGTCGCCGGCCGCCGCGCCCACGCCACGCGGCTTCTGTTCCTGAGCCTCGTCGCGGGGGCTTTCCTCATCGTGGTGATGGCCCTCATGCATGAGGTCATCGGCTTCGCGCTGTCGCGCGTCCTGCTCGGTCTCGCGGTCGGCGGGGCGCCGACGCTGGCCTACGCCATCGCCGGCGATCACATCCCCGATGCCGTGCGCGCCTCGTCCTATGCGCTTCTCTCGAGCACGGCGATGCTCGGCGCCTCGTTCGGTCCGACGATGACCGGGGTGCTGAGCGCCATGAACCTGCGCGCCCCGCTCTGGGCGGGCGGGGTCACTTATGTGCTGCTCGCGGCCCAGACGGTGGCGCTCGATCGCCGCCGGCGCCGCCACGCCGCAACCCTGGAGGAGGCCCGCGCATGACCCGCGGCACGCGCGCCACCCGACCGAAATCCGCGGGCGCCGCCCATTCGAAACCCACCGCGCCGGCCGGGAACGTGCCGCGCGCGCCGCGCCCGCGCGCCTTCACGCTCGCCAATGGCCTGCGCGTGCTCCTGGCCCCGATGCCGCGCACGGGGCTCGTGTCGGTCTGGTGCTGGTACCGGGTCGGCTCGAAGGACGAGCGCCCGGGAGTCACCGGCATCTCGCACTGGGCCGAGCACATGAACTTCAAGGGCACCAGGCGCTACGGCCGCGACGAGATCACCCGGCGCGTCGAGCTCGCCGGCGGCCTGTGGAACGGCTACACCTGGCTCGACGTCACCACCTACTTCGAGACGGTGCAGGCTTCGGCCTTCGACGAGATGCTGCGCATCGAGGCGTCGCGCATGACCGAGTGCCTGTACGAGCAGAAGGAGGTCGAGCGCGAGCGCACCGTCGTCATCTCCGAGCTGCAGGGAGGCGAGAACGACCCGCGCACCTACCTCGAGCGCGAGGTCTCCGGCACGGCAATCCAGGCGCACCCGTATCGCTGGCCGACCATCGGTTACCTGTCGGACCTGCGCGCCATCACGCGCGAGGATCTCTACCGCCACTATCGCGCCTACTACGTCCCGAACAACGCCATCCTCGTGGCGAGCGGCGACTTCACCGAGGCGCAGGGGACGGCGCTGGTGCGCCGCCACTACGGACGGCTGAAGCGCGGCCCGGAGATCCCGCCGGTGCGGACGCTCGAGCCTGAGCAGTCGGGGGAGCGGCGCGTCAGCCTGAAGCGCCCGTCGGGCGCGTCCTACCTGCACATGTCCTGGCCGGCGCCGGCCGCGGCCGACCCGCAGTTCGCGACCCTCCTCGTCGTGGACGGGCTGCTCGCGGGCGGACCGAGCGTCAACTCGTGGTCGGGGTCGGGCCGGGGGCCGAGCAAGGCGTCGCGGCTCTACCGGGCGCTCATCGACGGCGGGCTGGCGGCCGATTTCGGCACCCAGGAGATCCCGACCCGGCATCCTTATCTTTATACGGTCCAGGCGACCGCCCGCGAAGGAGTGGACCTGGGTCGCCTGGAAGCCGCCGCCCTCGGGGAGATCGAGGCGGTCGCGGCCGGGAGCTTCACCGAGGCCGACCTGACGCGGGCCAAGGAGCAGTTCTTCGCCCGCTACGCCCTCGAAAGCGAGAGCGTCACCGATCTCGCGCACCAGCTCGGCTTCTTCGAGACCATCGGCGGTCACGGCATCTGGCTCGACCTGCCGCGCCGGGTCGCCGCCGTCACGGCGGAGGACGCCGCCCGCTTCGCGAAGACCCGCCTCGACGAGACGCACCGCACCGTCGGATGGCTGCGCCCGTGAGCCCGGCGACCACCGTGAAGAAGACCTCCACCGGAAGCCTGGTCGCGGCCCGGAAGCACGAGTTGCCGAACGGGTTGGTCGTCATCCTGCGACCCAACCGGTCCACGCGCTCGATCGGCCTGCGCCTCATGATCCGGGCCGGCGGCGCCTTCGATCCTCCGGGAGCGTCGGGCACCGCGCACTTCGCGGCGCGCCTGCTCGATCGCGGCGCCGGCGGCCTCTCCGGGGCGCGCCTGGCGGAGGACTTCGACGCACTCGGCATCGGCTTCGACGCGCGGGCGCGGCTCGACAGCCTCGATCTCACCGTGCGTGCCCTGTCGCGGCACCTGGCCTTCTCGCTCGAGCGCCTGCACCTGCTCGCCTCCTCCCCGGATTTCCCCGAGGACGAGGTGGCCGGAGAGCGGGCGCGCATCCTCACGGAGCTCACCGAGCGCGAGCAGGACACCGCCGCCCAGGCGGACGACCTGCTCTGCGCCGGCGTCTTTCCGGCGGGGCATCCCTACCGCGAGCCGATCACCGGCACGCGCGCGACCGTCGAGCCGATGACGCGGGCGCACCTCGCCTCGTTCTTCGCCGCGCGCGGCGGCCCGCGCGGCGCGGTGCTCGGGATCGCCGGTGATTTCGACGAGCGCGACGCCCTCGAGCAGGTGCGGCGCGTGTTCGGGACCTGGACCTCGCGGCCCGGCGACCCGTCTCCCCTGCCGCGTGCCACGCCGCTCGAGCGGGCCTCCATCGTGACCAGGCCGATCGCCGGCAAGACGCAGGGAGACGTCGCCTGGGGCTTCACGCCGCAGATCGAACGGCTCGGAGGCGACCTGCAGGCGGTCATGGTCATGAACTCCACGCTCGGGGACTTCGGCATGGGCGGGCGCATCGGCCGCAGCGTGCGCGAGGAGGCCGGCCTCGCCTATCACGCGTCGTCCTATGTCTGGGCGGGCCTGACCGCCGGGCCGATCGTGGTGCGCGCCGGGGTTGCGCCCGAGGGCCTGCGCAAGGCGGTCGCCCTGATGCGCACGACCGTCAAGGAGTTCCTGCGCCGCGGCCCGACCCCGCGGGAGCTCGGCGATGCGAAGCAGGCGCTCGCGGCCGCCATCCCGCGCCGCTTCGAAACCAACCTCGGCGCCGCCGCGCTCCTCGCCGACTCGGAATACCAGGGTCTCGGGTTCGACTTCGCCGACCGGGCGCCCGCCCTCATCGCGCGCATCGACAAGGGCGCTGCGATCGAGGCGGCGCGTCGCTACGTGACCCCCGACCAGTCGGTCCTCGTCGTCGCCGGACCCGAGGTCACCGAAAAGGAGCTGCGATGAAAGCGGTTGGCTGCCGGCGATCCGTCCCGCTCGTCGCGCTCCTGGCGTTCGCCGGCCTCGCAGGCTCCATCCACGCGGCCGCGACCCCAGCCGCGCCGGTGGACCTGATCCTGCGCGGCGGCCGGGTGGTCGACGGCACGGGCAACCCGTGGTTCAAGGCCGATGTGGCAATCACGGGCGACCGGATCGTGGCGATGGGACGGCTCGACGGCCGCAAGGCGAAGCGGGTGATCGACGTCAGCGGCCTCGTCGTCGCCCCGGGCTTCATCGACATGCTCGGGCAGAGCGAATACACCGTCCTGGTCGATCCCCAGGTGCTGAGCAAGACGACCCAGGGGATCACCACCGAGCTGACCGGCGAAGGAGGCTCGGTCGGGCCGATGAGCGACTACAGCCGCGGCGAGGCCCAGGCGCAGGTGCGCGACCTGGGCCTCACCATCGACTGGCGCGACCATGCCGGGTACTTCAAGGCCGTCGCCAGGAAAGGGACCGCGCTCAACTTCGCCCACATGGTCGGCGCCGCCCAGGTGCGCGAGAACGTCCTCCAGGGCGCCGATCGCGACCCGACCCCCGCCGAGATCGAGACGATGAAACAGCGCGTGGCGCAGGCGATGGAGCAGGGCTGCTGGGGTCTCTCCACGTCGCTCATCTATCCGCCGGGCGCGTTCGCCAAGACCGACGAGCTGGTCGCCCTCGCCACGGTCGCCGCGAAGCAGGGCGGCTTCTACGCCACCCACATGCGCACCGAAGGGGAGAAGGTTCTCGACGCCATCGACGAGGCGGCGACCATCGGCGAGAGGGCCGGCTGCCCCGTCGAGATCTGGCACCTCAAGGCGTCCGGCCGGACCAACTGGGGGCGGATGCCGGAGCTCCTCCAGCACATCGACTCGATCCGCGACCGCGGCATCGACATGACCGCCGACATCTATCCGTACCCCGCGGCCATGACGGGCCTGGCGGCGTCGCTTCCTCCCGAGGCGTCGGAGGGAGGCCTGCAGGCGCTCCTGAAGCGGCTCGCCGATCCGGCCGGGCGGGCGAAGCTGCGGCGCCAGCTCGAGACCCCCGGCGAGGGGTTCGAGCGCCTCTTCAACGCCTCCGGCGGGGCCGAGGGCATCCTCATCATGGGGGTGAAAACCCCCGCCAACCGGGCGGTCCAGGGGAAGCGCCTGTCGGAGATCGCGGCGCTTCGCCACGTGGACGCGATCGACGCGATGTTCGACCTCCTGCTCGAAGAGGGCGGGACGATCGACACCGTCTACTTCGTCATGTCGGAGGACGACGTCAGGAAGGCGCTGGTGGCGCCGTACGTGTCCTTCGACTGCGATGCCGCCGGCGTGCGGCCCGACGGCACGCTCGGCGCGTCGCTCACCCACCCGCGCGCCTATGGCTCCTTCCCGCGCGTCCTGGGTCGCTACGTGCGCGACCAGCACGCGCTCGGGCTCGAGGAAGCGGTCCGCAAGATGACCTCGCTCCCCGCCCATCGGATTGGCCTCGTCGACCGGGGCCTCGTGCGCCAGGGACTCTTCGCCGACCTGACCATCTTCGACCCTGCCAAGGTGATCGACCGCGCCACCTTCGAAGCGCCGCAGCAGCTCTCCGACGGGATCGTCCACGTGATCGTCAACGGCCGGCCTGTGATCGAGAACGGGAAGGCGACCGGCGCCACGCCGGGCCGCATCCTGCTCGGCCCCGGGTACCGCGCGCCCGCGAAGAACTAGACCGCGGTCGGGCGGCGGTTCGCGAAGAGCGCGAACGCCGAGAAGGCGAACAACATCGCGATCGGCGCGATGAGCGACGTCGGGTGCGGCAGGAACCACCACGCCGCGGCCGCGGCGATCGCCGTCACGACAGCCAGCCCCTTCAGACCTGACGCCAGCGGCGTGACCGGCCCGGTGGCGAGCCGGCTGTGGCGCACGCCGTACAGCGAGTAGATGAACAGGCCGATCGCCAGCCACCCCAGGAAGCGCCACCAGGTCAAGGCCGGCAGCCCACGCATGAGATAGAGGCAGGACGCGATCCCGGCGAGGCAGAACTCGGTCCGCACCAGCTCCGGCACCGTGCGCCGGCGGACGAGCGCATGGATGCCGACGACCGAGAAGCCGAGCCCCAGCGCGGCGATCGCGAAGAGGATCAGGTATTCGAGCCGCGCGCCCCAGTCCTCCGCGCCGAGGAGCGCCCCCGGCAGGAACCACATCATCAGCAGCCAGATGGGCAGGAGCGGCACCCACGGCATCCGGAAGGGACGCGGCCGTGCCGGGTCCTTGTGACGCAGGATCATCACGCCGACGCAGACCAGGATGAAGGCGAACAGCGTCCCGATGTTGGTCAGCTCGATGATCTCGTCCAGCGAAGCGAACGCCGCGAAGAAGGCGACGAAGGCGCCGGTCCAGATGGTGGTGACGTGGGGCGTCTGGTACCGGGGGTGGACCCTCGCGAAGATTTTCGGCAGCAGCCCGTCGCGCGACATCGAGAAGAAGATGCGCGGCTGGCCCAGCTGGAACACCAGCAGCACCGCCGTCATCGCCACCACCGCGCCGAACGACACCATGCCGGCGGCGCGATCCTGGCCGATGAAGGCCAGCGCCTTGGCGAGCGGATCGGCGACGCCCAGGCCGCTCCACGGCATGACGCCGATGAGCACCGTCGCCACCGCGATGTACAGGAGCGTGCAGACCCCGAGCGATCCGAGGATGCCGATCGGGATGTCGCGGCGCGGGTTTCTGCACTCCTCCGCGGCGGTGGAGACGGCATCGAAGCCGATGAACGAGAAGAAGATCAGCGCGGCCCCCGCCTGCACCCCGGCCCAGCCGCCCGGGAAGAACGGCGTGAAGTGGTCGGGCTTGACGTAGGTGCAGCCGACCGCGACGAACAGCAGCAGGATGACGATCTTGAGCGCCACCATCAGGTTGTTGACCCGGGCGCTCTCCTTCACGCCGATGACCAGGACCCAGGTCACCAGCGCCACGATGAGGACCGCCGGCAGGTTGAGCACGATCGGCACGCCGAACACGTGCGGCGCCGCCGCGAGGATCTCCGGCGTCTTCAGCGCGGTGCGCAGGTCGGTGAACACCCAGACCGGCATGGTCCAGCCGACCGTGTGCTTCAGGACGTCGTTGAAATACGACGCCCACGAGATGGCCACCGCGATGTTGCCGACGGCGTACTCGATGATCAGGTCCCAGCCGATGATCCAGGCGATCGTCTCGCCCAGCGTGGCGTAGGCGTAGGTGTAGGCGCTGCCGGAGATCGGGATCATCGACGCGAACTCGGCGTAGCACAGGGCCGAGAACACGCAGGCGATGGCGGTGATGATGAAGGAGACGATGATCGCCGGCCCGGCGCCCGGCCGGTCGGCGTTGCCGGCGGTGGCGGTGCCGATGGCGGCGAAGATCCCGGTGCCGATGACCGCCCCGATCCCGAGCATCATCAGGTCGAGACCGGTCAGGGTCCGCTTCAGCCCCGTGGCATGACCGTCCCCGCCCGCTTCGCGCGAGAGGGAATCGACGGATTTCGTGCGGAACAGATCCGACAGGGCCATGCCGGCCGTGTATCCTACGCGAAGTCGGGGTTGGGAGGGGGGATTCCGTCGTGATCGATGTGCTCCTGCTGCGCCCGCGGACCGGGAATGAACGGTTCGGGCTCGGCCCGTTCTTCCGGGTGGAGCCGCTGGGCCTGGAGTACGTCGCCGCCGCGCTGCGGGCGCGCGGTGCGCGCGTGACCGTCCGCGACGAACGGCTGGATCCCCTGTACCGCCGCCCGAACCCGCGGGCGCGGCTCATCGGCCTGTCGTGCATGCACGCCCTCGAGTTCGACGACGTGCGGGAGCGCGTCCGCGAGCTGCGGCGCCGCGCGCCGGAGGCGTACCTCGTCGTCGGCGGGCACGCCGCCTCCGCCTTCCCGACTCCGCTGGAGATTCCCGAGCTCGACGCCATCGTCATCGACGACGGCGAGGTGGTCCTGCCGGCGCTCGCCCAGGCGATCGCCGCCGGCCGGCCGCCGTCGGACGTGCCCGGGCTGCGCCTGCGCACGCCGGACGGCTGGCGCAGCACGCCGCCGCTCGAGGATCGCGCCGGGCTGGACGAGGTGCCCCAGCCAGCGCGCGACACGGTGGACCGGTACCGGCATCGCTATCACTGCCTCCTGTTCAAGCCCGTGTGGCTGGTGGAGACCGCGCGCGGCTGCCCTTTCCGCTGCAACTTCTGCTCGGTCTGGCAGCTCTACGACCGGTCTTTCCGGGAGCGATCGATCGGCGCGGTGGTCGACGATCTGGCCGCGTGCGGCGACAGCATCTTCATCGTGGACGATCTGTTCTGGAACCACGCCGATCGCAGCCTGGCCCTGGCCAAAGCGCTCCGCGAGCGCGGTGTGCGCAAGCGCTGGATCCTGGTGCAGAGCCGCACCGACCTGGTGGCGCGCCGCCCGGACCTGCTCGAGGCGTGGCGGCCGCTGGCGCGCGACTTCGACATCTTCTTCGGACTCGAGGCGCCGTCGGACCGCCTGCTCGATCGCCTGACGAAGGACGCGACCGTCAGCGAGACCATCGAGGCGGCCCGCGTGGCGCGCGAGTACCGCTACGGCGTGACCGGCAACTTCGTCGTGGACCCCGACTGGGGCGAGGACGAGTTCAGGACGCTGTGGGAGTTCGTGGACGCCCACAAGCTGCAGCGCGCCGGGTACACCATCCTGACGCCGCTGCCGGGGACGGAGCTGCACCGCGACCACCCGACGCTCCGCCGCGACGCCCCGTGGTTCCAGTACGACATGCACCATCTCCTGTGGGAGCCGAAGCTCGGCCCGCGCCGCTTCCTCGAGCTGTATGCCGAGACCTGGCGGCGATCGATCCTCAATCTCGGCGGCCAGAAGCGCTGGACCGACTGGATGAAGCAGGTCCGCCCGTCGCAGATCCCCTACCTGACCCGCGTGCTCCTGAGGACGCAGCGGCTGATGAAGGCCGACGCCTATCTCGAAGAGTACGAAGCGGGAGCGTCGTCAGCCGATCACGAGCGCGGCGATTTCGCCCGAGGGATCGCGCGCCACCACGAGGCTCCGTCCGGGGACGTCCGCGCTCATCGCGCACCCCACGACGACGCCGACCGCGCCCAAAGCCCCGGCCAGTTCCCCGACCCGTAGCCGCCGCGCGCGCGGGGGGACGAACGCCTCCTCGTCGGCGTCAGCGGCGTTCAGCCACGGATCCGCTTCGAGGTCGTTGGCCACGATGACCGTGTCGCATTCGAAGGAGCGGGCCGCTTCACCGGCTTCGTGCAGCGCGTGCACCTCGGCGGCACGGCCACGACCGTAGGCGATGAGGCGGGGCCTTCCGGCCGGAGCCGCGACCGTCACCACGGCGATCGCCGCCCCCTCGGAGATGAAGGGACCGGACCGCGCGAAGATCGGCCCCGGCGTCTCGACACCGCCCGCGAGCACCAGATCCGCCGTCCCGCCCGAGACCGATCGGGCCGCGGCGGCGATCGCCTCGGCGCCGGCCGTCCAGCCGGAGACGAAGGTCTGACCCGGTCCGCCCATCTTGAAGGCGAAGGCGATGTCCGCTGCCGCCGCGCCCGAGGTCGTCCTGACGAACAGGGACGGGCTGAGCGTGGCGTCCCGATCGGCGAGGTCGAGCGCATAGCGCCCGTTGCGCTCCGCGGAGGCGTGCGTCGTGCCGATGACGACGCCGCAGCGTTCCCCTTCGACTCCGGTCAGGCCTTCGCCGGCCAGCCCCGCGCCGGCCGGCCCGACGCCGGCCTGCTCGATCGCCTCGCGGGCGGCGATGAGGGCGAGCGTCCCATGACGATCGCGCCGTCGCGATTCGCCGTCCTCGGGACCGGAGAACAACGGAAAGGCGGGATCCTCGCGCAGGATCTCTCCCGCAACTCCCAGCGCGAGGCTGCCCGAATCGCGCACCGTGACGAGGCCGAACCCGGCCAGCGCCGGGGCCGGGTCGAAGCGAACGAACCTCACGGGAGGGGCCTCATCGAACGGCGCGCCGTACTCACGGCGCGGCGACGACCAGGGCGGCGTTGTGACCACCGAATCCGCACGACAGCGACAGGGCCGTGGTCATCCCGCCGCGGCGCGGCCCGCCGCGCACGATGTCGAGGTCGGTCTCCGGCTCCTCGCAGCCGATGGTCGGCGGCACGAGGCCGGATTCGATGGCGCGCAGGCACAGGATCGCTTCGAGCGCGCCGGACGCGCCCAGGGTGTGGCCGGTGACCGGCTTGACCGCGTCGATCGGCGGGCCGCCGTTGCGCCGGAACAGGCGGCGCAGCGCCGCCGCCTCGGCCCGATCGTTGTGCACCGTGCCGGTGCCGTGGGCGTTGACGAAGCCGACCGACGAAGCGTCGAGGCGCGCCTGGGCGAGGGCGGCCTCGATGGCGCGGCCGAGCCCCTCCCCTTCGGGCGCGGGGGCGGTCATGTGGTGCGCATCGGCGGTCGTGCCGGCTCCGAGGATTTCGGCGAGGATCGGCGCGCGCCTGCGGCGCGCGGCTTCGCGCTCCTCCAGGACGACGATGGCCGCCCCTTCTCCGAGCGCGAGCCCGTCGCGGCGGCGATCGAATGGCCGCATCAAGCCCGGTGTCAGCGTCTGCAGGATCGCGAAGCCCGAGAGCACGAACGGCGTGAGCGATTCCGCCCCGCCGGCGAGCATGAGATCGGCGCCGCCGTCGCGGATCCAGGCGCACGCCTCGGCGATGGCCGCGGCGCCGGAGGAGCAGGCCGTCGAGACGGTGAGGATCGGCCCGAGCAGATGACAGGCGCGCGCCACCCGTCGCGCCGGTGCCGCCAGCCCCGCTTCGGAGGGGAACGGCGGCGCCGCTTCTCCGATGGAGTCGGCCTGGTTGACCTCCGAGATCCACCCCAGGGCCGGCTGCATGCCGCCGAGACAGGTTCCGAGCACCAGACCTGCTTCGGCCGGAAGTGCATCGGTCGCGACGCCCGACGCCCGGACCCTGACCTCGAGACCGGCGCCGTGGATCGCTTCTTGCGCGGCGAGGATGGCCGCCGCGCCGGCCCGCTCCCCTTCCGCCTCGGGAGGAAGCGGCGCCCGGCCGACCGACAGACGCCCGAAGCGGGCGGCGATGCTGCCGTTCGCCGGCGCCAGGTGCGAGCGCCCCTCGAGCGCGCTCCGCCAGAAAGATTCGACGCCGACCCCCGCCGCGGTGACCGCGCCGATCCCGGTCACGACGACGCGCCGCCGGCTCCGGGCGTCAGACGGCGTCACGTGCGTGCTCCGGGGTGAACAGGGCCGGATCGATCGGGCGGGCCTCCTCGCCGAGGTACTCGAGGACAGTCCGCCAGCCCTTCTCGTTCGGCAGCAGGTGGACGATCTCCTCGCGGCGGAGCGCCGGGCCGCGCTTCGTCTTCTCGTACGAGGCGAAACGGACCTCCTTCGCGTCCATCCCGGAGCGCAACCGGAAGACGGCGCGTTGCGGCAGGTGGTCGTCCGCACCGATCCACAGCGTCCCCGAGGCGTACGGCACCGATCGATCGCGCGCCTTCAGATCGAGGACCAGGCTGCGGCCTCCGGAAGCGTCCGTCTCCTCGCCGGGCCGCAGGGTCGCGTCGAACGACCCCTCGAAGCGCAGGCGCGCCACGTCGGCGATCGACGCACCGCCGACCAGCCGCTGGCTCGGGCTGACCGCGATCGGCCGCGCCGTGTCGGGAAAAATCAGCCACACCTTCGTCCCATTCGCCAGGATGCGCCGCCCGGCGAAAGGCCCGCCGTGGAAGAGGCACAGGGACTGCTCCTCGCCCTTCACCAGGACCTCGAGGTCGGAGACGACCGGTGCGGTCCCCGGTTCTTCGACCGTCGCGCGGATCCGGATCGACCCTTCGCTGATGAGGCGGCGCGGCGCGTCGGCCGCCTTCAGGAGCGCCTGGGCTTCCTCGGCCGGCCCGCCGTGCGTGGCCTCCGCGTCCTGCGCAGAAGCCGGCCCGGCGGGCATGGGAGACGACGAAGCGATCGTCGCGAGCAGGGCGACCGCCATCGGCGGAAGACGCCGCGCGACCTCAGACATGCGTCAGCGCCTCGACGATGGGAATGCGCGAGGCCCGGCGCGCCGGAAGCCAGGCGGCCAGGGTGAGGGTGACCAGCATGGCGATCGCCCCGGCGGCGTACGCTACGAAATACGCTTGCACGTGCAGCGGCATGGCGCGGGTCGCCCCGGGCGGCGGCGGCAGCATCAGGCCCGAGTGGTTGAGGATGACGCGCACCAGGAGCGACAGGAGCGCGCCGAGCACCGAGCCGGCGATCGCGAGCAGGACTCCCTCCCGCAGGAAGAGGCCGCGCACCAGCGAGGGTCGCGTGCCGAGCGCCCGCAGGGTGCCGATCTCGCGCGTCCTCTCGGTGGCCGCCATCATCATGGTGTTGGCGGTGGCGAGCAGCACCACGACCACGAGCACGATCCCCATGAAGCCGAAGATCCCGAGGTAGAGCAGGCGAACCTGCCGGTAGAACGGGGCGAGCGCCTCCCACGGCCGCGCCTCGACGGCGAAGCCCGCGGCCCGCAGCCGCGACTCGAGGCGACTCGCGACGGCCTCGGCCCCGCGCCGCTTCTCCAGCACGACGACGAGGCGCGTGACGCGCCCGGAGGCGCCGACCAGCTCATCCGCCAGGCCGAGGCTGGTCGCCAGCCACCGATCGTCCAGCTCCTTGATCGGCAAGTGGACGATCCCGGTGACCACTGCGTCCATCGCATTGAGGGTGCCGTCGGCGCCGGTGGAGAGCAGCGTCAGACCGTCGCCGCCCTTCGCCCCCAGGGTGCGCGCCAGCCCCACGCCGAGCACGATGGCGCGCTCGTCGCGGCTCTCGAGCCAGCGGCCCGCCTCGAGAGCCCCCGGCGTCTCCATCCACTTCGCCTCGGGGGCGGGATCGACGCCGAGGCCGAGGAACGGCACCGACCGCCGCCCGTCGCTCAGGAGCCCGGTGAATTCCAGCCGTGGCAGGACCTCGGCGACCCCCGGCTCGCGCCGCAGCGTCTCGGCAATGCGATCCGAGCCCTCGAGCCCGGCCCCCGGCTCGAGGCCGTGGTCCTCGAAGCCGCCCGGAGGGGCGATCTGCAGATGGCCCATGCCGCTGCGGATGGTGCTCTCCGCCAGACCGTCCAGGCTCTGCGCCATGAACCCGCCGGCGAGCGCGATCGCCGAGAAGCCGAAGACGACGACGCCCAGCGTGAGCAGCGTGCGGCGCCGGTTGCGCGCGATGTTGCGGGCGGCGAAGGTCCAGAGCCTCATGCGCCCGTCCCGCGCACCGGTGCCGGCGCCGGCGCCGGTGCAGCAGCCGGACCATCGGAATCGAAGCGGCCATCCCTCAAGGTGAGGCGGCGCTTCGCGCGGGCGACGACGCGCGCGTCGTGCGTCGCCACGAGAAAAGCGACCCCGCGCTCGCGGTTCAGCGCCGCCATGAGATCGAGGATCGACTCGGCCGCCTCGCCGTCCAGGTGCGCGGTCGGCTCGTCGGCCAGGACGACCGGTGGCTCGTTGGCCAGCGCCCGGGCGATGGCCACGCGCTGCCGCTCCCCGCCCGACAGGAGATCGGGCCGGACCTCCGTCCGCCCGCCGAGGCCGACCCGCTCGAGCAGCTCGAGGCTGCGGCGGCGCGCGTCCAACTCCTTCGCGCCCCGCAGCGCCATCGGCCAGGCGACGTTCTCGGCCGCCGTCAGCACGGGCACCAGGCTGAAGGTCTGGAAGACGAAGCCGAGACGGTCGCGGCGCAGGTCGGCGCGCTCCTCCTCGTCCATGCGCTCGACCGGCCGGCCGTCGAGGAGCACGCGCCCGGCGTCGGGGCGGTCGAGGAGCCCGAGCAGGTTGATGAGGGTGGTCTTGCCCGAGCCCGACGGACCCTGCACGACGACGAAGTCGCCTGCCTCGAGCGCCAGGTCCACGGCGCGCAGCGCCGCGACGGTGCCGGAGCCGATCCGGTAGGTGCGCGTCAGCCCTTCGGCCGCGAGAATCGGCATCCTTGTGGTCACGCGCGCTGGATTATACTTTCGCGCCCGCGGAAGCGGCGTTCGCCGCGCCCCGGAGCTACGGAGACTTCTTGGAAGACTGGCGCCGCGCCGACCTCCACCTTCACACCCTTCACTCCGGATGGCGTCGCCTGCACCTCATCGACGCCTGCGACAGTTACATGACCCCCGAGGGCGCCTTCGCGACCGCCCTGGCGCGCGGCATGGACTTCGTCTGCTTCACCGACCACGACTCGCTCGACGGCGCCCTGGAGTTCCTGTCGCGCCACCCGGAGGAGGAGCCGCGCGTCATCATCGGCGAGGAGCGCGAGGTGCGCCTGCCGATTTCGCGGCAGTGGCTGCACCTGGCGGTGTACGGGCTCGACGAGCGGGATCATCGCATCCTCGGGCGGCTGGCCGACGACGCCTTCGAGACCATCGCGTACCTGCGCGAGCGCGGGCTGCTCTTCGCCCTCAACCATCCGTTCCAGTCGTTCCGCAGCATCGCCTCGGCGCGGCGCGACCTCGCGCGGCTTCTGCCGCTGGTGCCGGCCGTCGAGGTGGCGAACAGCTCGAGTCCGCCGAGCCATCGGCCGGCGATCGAGGCCATGCTCGACGGCTTCACGCGCGGCGGCGGGGTCGCTCATGCGCGCATCGGCGGCAGCGACGCGCACACGCCGCGCCGCGTCGCGGCCACCTGGACCGCCGCCCCGGGACGCACGAAGCAGGATTACCTCGACAGCATCGGGCGCGGCCACTGCGTCCCCGGCGGTGAGGCGATGGGGCTGCCCGCCCTCGTCCGGGATGCCTACCGGGTCATCGCCCAGTACTACCGCGCCGTGTACGCACCTTCCTTCAGCCCGGTGGAGAGCCGCGACCTGCGCAACATCCTCGGCTCGATCGGCCTGCTGCCGGCGGTCGTCCTCGGCCTGCCGGTGACGCTGACTTCGCTCCACGTCCTGCGCCAGGAGTGGATCGCCCGCGTCGGGGCCTGGGAAACGATGGGCGCCCCGGAGACGAGGCAGGTGCAGGCCGGCATGGATCCGTTGCACGCCCATCCGTCGGCCGCTCACGCGCGACGCGCCCCGCTGCACGCCGCGGCGGACCAGGCTTTCGAAGATCTTCCGCCCGATCCGGACATCGAGTCGGAGCCGGCCGCGAATCTCTGAGATCGCGGCGCGGGCCGGAGGATGGCCCACCCCTGAAAGAGCCGGTCAGCGCGGAAGAGCAGGTTTGCGCGACCTGAGTGTTCCGGCCGCCGCCTGCAGGCGCGCCTTTACCACCGCCCCGGCAATGCGGAAGCTGTCCACGAGCGGACGGTAGTGGCTCGTGGCGCGGCCGTCCGGCTCTCCCAGGGCGATGCGCACGCAGCGCACCTCGAGGCCGAGCCGCGCGGCGCGCACCACGATGGCGCTCTCCGCTTCGAAGCGCGCCTCGGGAAAGCCGGCGCGATCGACGACCCGCCGCGTGTAGTAGCGGAAGCCGCTCTGCACGTCCTCGAACCGCTGTCCCGCGAACCACGAGATCGCCCGTGATGACGAGCGGTTGCTGGTGCGGCGCATCGGGTGCATCGCCTCGAAGAGGTGCGCCCGGCTGCCGATGACGAGATCCGCGCCGCCGTCCGCCCCGGCCACCTCGAGCAGGCGCGGGATTTCCTCCGGCAGGTGCTGGCCGTCGGCATCGAGCGTGACGACGGCGTCGAAACCGCGGTCGAACAGGTCGTCGAACGCGGTGCGCAGCGCCCGCCCCTTGCCGAGGTTGCGCCCATGGCGCAGCACCCGCGCCCCCGCCTCCGCCGCGCGGGCGGAGGTGGCATCGCTCGAGCCGTCGTCCACGACGAGCACTTCGTGGCACAGGCGCCGCGTCCCGCGCACGACGTCACCGATGGTGCCGGCCGCTTCATAGGCGGGGATGGCGACCGCATAACGTCTCTCCGTCACGGGCGCTCCAGGACGAGCCAGGAGGCGCTGCCCCCCGCGGCGAGGCTCGTGACCAGCATGGTGCGCGCGTCGCCGGGAATGGGACCTTGGTGCGGAGCGAGGCCGCAGGCCTCGTCGGACTCGGCATACCAGGAGGCATCCCAAGCCCCTCGTTCTTCGACCGCGAGGATCGCCGCGGCGAGGAAGGCCCCGCCGTACTCGCCGGTCACCGCCTTGGGCGTGACAATCGGCGGCAGAGGTCTCGCGCCCCACGCGGCGCGCAGGACCTGCGCCTCGAGCCGGTCACCGTGGCGGCTGCCCGACGCCCCCGAGACGATGAGATCGATCCGCTCCGGCGCGAGCCCGAGCCGCTCGAGTCCGCGGCCGAGCGCACGCGCGAGCGGGGCGGCGCCGCGTCCCCAGCCGCCGGCGGGAGCGGTCGCGTCGAAGGCGGAGAAGCCGCCGAGAACCCGCGCCCGGATCGCCGCGCCGCGGCGGACGGCCTCGTCTTCGTTCTCGAGGACCAGGAAGGTCGCTCCCTCGGCGGCGTGGTAGCCGTCCCGGCGTCTGTCGAAGGGACGTCCCCGCTCTCCCGCGGCCTCGTTCCGCGGGGGCCGCGCCAGCGCGCCGAGCCGGTCGAGGAAGGCGTGCACCACCGGCGGCAGCTCCTCCACGGCGCCGGCGATCGCCCGCCGCGCCCGCCCGGCCTCGATCTCGGAGGCGCCGCGCGCCACCGCCCGCAGCGGCCCTGCCTCGCCCTGCGCCAGGGCGAAGCTCGGTCCGCCGGCGCCGGCGGCGACGTTGACCTGCGCCACCGCCGCGTTCGCGACGCACTCGCTGAACAGCATCGGCGACGCGGCCGCCGGCCCCTCGTCGAGAATCTGATCGAACAGGCGCGTCGTGAACGAGGCCGGCCCGAACACGCTCGCGGCCACGACCGCGGTCTCGGGATCGATGGTCTCTCCGCGCAAGAGACCGGCCTCGGCCAGCGCCTGCCCGGCGGCGGCGATGGCGAAGCGGGACGGCGGGCTCATGCGCCGGGTGTCCCGCCCGCGCAGCGCCTCCGCGACCACGGCCGGGTCCACGAGCCCCGCGCGCCGCGCGCCCCCTTCCGGCCGCCAGCCCTCGGCGGCCGGGATTTCCGTCAACCGCGGCGTCCCGCGCATCAGGTCAGCGAGGAGCGCCGCGCGCCCGGCGCCGCTGGCGCTGACGGTCCCGAGGCCGGTCACCGCGATCACGCCGTCTCCCCCGGGTGGGCCACGCACAACGCCGCGTTGACGCCGCCGAAGCCCAGGTTGATCGACAGTGCCGCGCCGACTTTTTCGGCGCGCGCCTCCTGCGCCAGCCGGACCGGTGTTTCCGGATCGATGGCGCCGCCGCCGGGGGCGGGCTGCAGGCGCTGGCGCGCGATGGCGAGCACCGTCGCCACCGCCTCGACCGCCCCGGCCCCGCCGAGCACGTGGCCGACGCTGCCCTTGGTCACCGCCAGCGGCACGTCCGACGCGACCGCCCCGAGCGCCCGCCGCAGGGCCGCGAACTCGGCCCGGTCGTTGAGCGGCGTGCCGGTGCCGTGCGTGTTGATGAGCGCGACCTCGGACGGCGGGCGTCCCGCCTCGTCGAGCGCCCGCGTGATGGCCCGCGCCGCCCCCTCTCCGTCCGGACGCGGTGCCGTCATGTGATGGGCGTCGGCCGACGCGCCGGCCCCGGCGCACTCCGCCAGGATCGCCGCGCCGCGGCGGCGCGCGTCGTCCAGCCGCTCGAGGACGAGCACGCCGGCCCCTTCCCCGAGCGACATGCCGGCGCGGTCGGCGCGGAAGGGACGACACGGGGAGGCATCCACGGCACGCAGCGAGTTGAACCCGCCATAGGTGACGCGCGCCAGGCTGTCGGCGCCGCCGGCGAAGGCGACCTTGACCTCCCCGCGGCGGAGCGCATCGATGGCGGCGCCGATCGCCAGCGTCCCCGAGGCGCAGGCGGAGCAGACCGTTTCGACGGGACCGTCCGCGCCGAGGAGGCGCGCCACCGCTTCCGCGGGGCGTTGCACCAGGTGACGCCGGATCGGACCGCGCGGCGCGCGCGCCAGCCGCCCGCGCCGGTGCGACTCGTACACCCGCTCGCACTCGTAGAGGCCGCCGGTGCTGCCGCCGAAAAAGACTCCGGCGCCCTCGCCGGTGCTCGCGTCGAACGGCAGGCCGGAGGCTGCCGCCGCTTCACGCGCCGCGGCCACGGCGTAGCGATCGGCCAGCGACATCGCTCCCCAGCCGGTGACCCGCCGCACCGCGGCGGGCGCCGCCGGCGCCTCCGCGGCGATCCGGGTCGGGTACGCGGTGGCGTCGAAGCGCGTCAGGGGCGCGATGGCGGTGCGGCCCGAGGCGAGCCCCGCCTCCAGCGCCGCCATCCCCCAGCCGAAGCCGGTCACCGCGCCGAGGCCGGTGACGGCGACACGGGGACGCTTGAGATCCGCGAGGGTTCCGGAGGACATCGTTCGACCTGTGATTTGGCGCAAGAGAGTCGTGATGAGGCGAGGCATGCTAGCACACGCATTTGCGTGCGATAGAATCGCCGCACAGTGCGATCCTCCGGGTCCGACCCCATCGTCGCCGCGTTCGATCGACTGGCGCGGCGGCACGGCGACCAACCGCTCGTCCTGTCCTCATCCGCCACCGTCACGGTCGCGGCGATCGACGCGATGGCGCGTGCCCTGGCGCGGCCGCTCACGGGCGCCCGGCTGCCCGCGGGAGCGCCAGTCGGCCTGCGCGGTGGCAATGGCGTCGGGTTTCTCGCGGGCCTGCTCGCCTGCCGCCGCGCGGGACATCCGGTGGCGCTGTTCGACGCCGGAGTCACGGCCGGCGAACGACGGGTCACGGCGCGGCACCTCGGGCTCGCCGCCATCCTGCACGCACCTCCGGGGGTGCACGCCCTGGCGGGTCCCGGCCGCGGCGCTCCCCGCCGCGGGGGCGGCGCGTTCCGGCTGGCGCGCCTGTCCGGGCGAGGCCGCGCGTCCGCGCGCGACGCGGGACCGGGCGCGCTCCTGCCCGCCTCGACAGCCGTGATCAAGCTGACCTCAGGCTCGAGCGGCCGCCCTCGCGGCGTCGCCTGCTCGGCCGAGGCGCTCCTCGCCGACGACGAGGCGATTCGCGCTGGAATGGGAATCGGCGAGGGCGATCGTTTGGTGGCGGCGGTCCCGTTCGCCCACAGCTACGGCCTGTCGTCCCTCGTCGTGCCGGCGCTGACACGTGGTCTGCCGCTTCTCGTCCCCGACGCCGGCGTGCCGCTCGCGCCGTGGCTCCTGGCGCAGAAGCTTGGCGGCACGGTCCTGCCCACCGTCCCGGCATTCGCCGCCGGGCTGGTGGCCCTCGCCGACGGCCCGGCCTGGCCCGCGACGCTGCGGCTCCTCATCACCGCCGGAGCACCGCTCCGGCCCGAAACCGCCGCGCGCCTGCGACAGCGCTACGACCGGAGTGCCCACGTCTTCTACGGCGCGAGCGAAGTCGGCGGCATCGCCTACGACCCGTCGGGCGAGGCGGGCGAGCGCGGCACCGTCGGGGCCCCGCTCCCGGGCGTGCGCCTGCGGCTGGAGCCGGTGGCCGGCGCCGGCCGCGGCGCCGGGCGCCTCGTCGTGCGCTCGGGTTCGGCCGCTCTCTCCTACCTTCCCGACCCGGACGACGCGCTGCGCGACGGGCGCTTCGTCACGTCGGACCTGGCGCGGCGTCACGGCGACGAGGTGGAGCTGCTCGGTCGGCTCGACGCGCTCATCAACGTGCGCGGCCGCAAGATCGATCCGCATGAGGTCGAGCGCCACATCGCGCGCCTGCGCCCGGTGCGCGACGTGGTCGTCCACGCCGTCGCGGCGCCCGGAGGCGGGGAGCCACGGGTGCGCGCGGTCGTCGCCTGCGCCCCCGAAGCTCTCGACGGCGAGGCGATCCGCCGCTGGTGCCGCGGCCGCCTGGGGGACCACAAGGTGCCGCGCGAGGTGCTCATCGTTGCGGCACTGCCGCTGACGGCGCGCGGGAAGATCGATCGCGAGGCGGTGACCCGCCTGCCGTCGCGGAGAATCGATGGCTGACGGTCAGTCGCCGTTCTTCGTCCGGCTCTCGGCCGGCCTGCACGTCGCCGCCGGGGCGCTCCTCGTCGCCGATCCGCGCGCCTGGCCGCTCGTCGTGGCGACGATCATCCCCGACCATCTGCTGCTGACGTGGGGCAGCCTCAGGCCTCAGAGCACCCTCGTCGGCGCCAACCTGCGCCGCCTGCCCGCGCCGGCCGCGCGCACGGTGGCGCTGACCTTCGACGACGGTCCCGACCCCGCCACCACGCCGCGGGTGCTCGATCTCCTCGAAGCGAAGGGAGCGCGCGCGTCGTTTTTCTGCGTCGGCCGCAAGGCGGAGCGGCATCCCGCGCTGGTCGAGGAGATCGCCCGCCGCGGGCACCGGGTGGAGAACCATTCCTTCGCGCATTCGAACGGCTTCTGCATGCTCCCTCCCGGAGCGATGGGGCGCGACATCGACCGGGCGCAGTCGCTCCTGGCGCGCCTGACGGGCCGGGAGCCGCGCTACTTCCGCGCTCCGGCGGGCCTGCGGAGCCCGTGGCTCGACGGGCTCCTGCGCGAGCGGGACCTGACGCTCGTGAGCTGGACGCGGCGCGGGCTCGACACCGTCTCGCGCCGGCCCGAGCGCGTCACCGGGCGTCTCCTGCGCGATCTCGCCGCGGGGGACATCCTGGTGCTCCATGACGGCGGGCACGGAGCCGCGACCGGGGCGGCGCCGCGCTCCACCGGGCTCGAAGCGCTGCCGCGGCTTCTCGAGGCCGTGGCCTCGGCGGGCCTGCGCATCGCTCCCTTGCCTTCACCGGCGGAGGCCGCCGTTGCCGTCTGAGCCGCCGTCGCCGACCTCTCCGCCGTCGCGGCGCTGGACGCGGCAGCGCCTGCACGGGCACCTGCGCGAGCTGCACCGGACGCTGCGGACCGAGGGAGACACCCCGCCTCGGCAGGCGGCCGCCGTGGCGCTGGGCGCGTTCATCGGCTGCACTCCGATCTACGGCACGCACCTGCTGCTCTGCCTGCCGCTGGCGCGGCTCTTCCGGCTGAACCGTCTCGTGACGTATCTCGCGGCGCACATCAACAACCCGCTCACGGCGCCCTGGCTCCTGGCGTTTTCCTACGGGCTCGGCCACCGTTTCTTCGAAGGAGCCTGGCCGCCCCTCAGCTTCCAGAGGCTCGTCGACCAGGGGGCGATGGCGTTCGGCCGCGACCTCCTCGTCGGGAGTCTCATCCTCGGCTCGATCCTCGCGCCGATCCTCGGGCTCGCCGCCTACGCCATCGCGCGGCGGCGGGAGCGCGACCCGGAGTGGTCCGCGCTCGTGGAAGCGACCGCCCTGCGCTACGGCCACGGCTCGCCGTTCGACTGGGAGTTCGTGCGCGGCAAGCTGCGCGGGGACCCGGTCTACCGGGCGCTCCTCGATCGCCTCGCGAGTTTCCACGGCGGCCGCCTCGTCGATCTCGGGTGCGGCCGCGGCATCGCGATGGCGCTCCTGCACACCGCGCGGTCGCGCGCCGGGGCGTCGACTCGGGACCTCGAGCTTTTCGGCATCGAGGGACGTCCGCGCATCGCCGGCATCGCCGCCAGGGCGCTCGAGGGTGTGGCGCGCATCGAGGCGGCCGATCTCGCCGCCTTCGAGCCGCCGCGCGCGGACCGGGTGCTGCTCATCGACGTCCTGCACTATCTCGACGCGGCCGCGCAGGAGGACCTGGTGCGGCGGGTGCTGCGAAACCTGTCCCCCGGCGGCGCGGTCTACCTGCGCGAGGCGGACGCCGGAGCCGGGATGCGCTTCGTCATGACGCGCGCCGGGGAGCGGCTCGCTGCGCTCCTGCGCGGGCGGGTGCGGCAGCGCTTCCACTACCGCAGCGCCGCCGACTGGATGCGCCTCTTCGAGACCGCCGGGACAGGGCTGCGCGTCTCCTGCGTGCCGGCGCGCGAGGGGACGCCGTTCGGGAACGTGCTGATCGAGGCGGCGCGGCCGGAGCAGCCGGCCGGACCTTCAGTGGGACTCGGAGGCGGTCGGCGACGCGGTGAGGAGCGACCAGCCGGTGCGGCGCCTGACGATCGGGGTCACCTTCTGGACCTTCATGAAGAACTCGAACATGGCCATGCGCCACTTCAGCGACCACGTCAGGTCCGGGAAGACGTTGCCGGTCAGGACCGAGTTGACCGCCGAGTGCAGCCGGAACGGCCCGAGGTTGTGCAGGAACAGCTCGCGGAAGGTGTGGTGGTAGAACCCGCGCACCAGCCGGAAGAAGGAGGATGATCCCGCTTCGACGAAGCGGCAGTATTGCCGGCGCGCCCGGGCCCGGCTGATCTTCCCCGCCTCGATCGCCACGATCGTCTCGATCGCCTCGTTCGCCGTCATCATCCCCAGCGTGACGCCCGTCGAGAAGATGGGATCGACGAACGTGGCGGCGTCCCCGACCATGAAGTAGCCCGGCCCCGCGAACGGCCTGCAGGTGTAGGAGAAATCGGCCGAGACCCAGGTCTCCTTCGGGAACACGGCGTTCTCGGTCCACTTCTTCGGCAGGGGGCTGCGCTCGATGCCCCAGAAGACCAGCTGGTCGGCCGGCACGTCGACTTTCTTCGCCACCTCGGCGCTCAGCACCAGCCCGATGCTGGTGCGCTTCTCGTCGAGCGGGATGAACCAGAACCAGCCTTCATCGCACATGAGGATCTGCGGGTAGCCGCCGAGGACGCCGGCCGGCCGCCAGACGTTCTCGAAGTGTCCGTACGACGCGACCTTCTTGAGGTCGGGGAGCATGCGGCGCACTCCCAGGTGCCGGCCGACGACCGCCCCCTGGCCGCTGGCGTCGATGAGCCACCGGCCGGTGATGTTGCGCTGCACGCCTCCCTGCTCGACCAGGAGCTCGACGTGTCCCTCCTCCAGCCGAACGATCTGCCGCACCGTGACGTTCTCGTGCATCTCCGACCCCGCCTCACGGGCCGTGCGGCAGAGGAAATCATCCAGCGGTCCGCGCTCGATGTTGAGGGTCTCGTGGTTCACCGGCAGGAAGCCACGGGCGAAGTGGTAGTCGGTCGTGCTCGTCTCGTGCGCGAAGGCGAACGAGCCACCGACCTTGTGGACGTGCGGCAGCGCCTTGATCCCGTCCTCGAGCCCCAGCTTGCGGGCGAGGGTCCACATGCGCGGGAGGAGCGACTCGCCGATGTGGAAGCGCGGATGACGTCCCTTCTCGAAGGCGGCCGCCTTCAGCCCGAGCTGCGCCGAGCGCAGCGCCGCAACGGCGCCCGCCGGACCGCCGCCGATGATGAGAACATCGTAGTCCATGGCCGGCGAGGATACCGGCGGGGCGCCGGCGAAACAAGGGGGAACGCGGTCGGCCCCGCCGCGGGCCGCGGCGCCCCGGCGGTGGTGTATCCTGCCGCCTTTCCCCGGGCAGACCACCGCCGAACGGACGGCTCGGAACAACATGCGCGGACTCTATCTCGACGGGTTTTCCGGCGTCAGCGGCGACATGCTGCTGGGCGCTCTCGTCGATCTGGGGGTCGAGGTCGCCCATCTGCGCAAGGAGCTGCGGCGCCTGCCGGTGCGCGGCTTCGACATCAGCGCGCGGCGCGTGGAGCGGGCCCACCTCGGCGCCACCAAGGTGGACGTGGAGGTCGGGCGCGGACACCAGCCGGAGCGCCGCCTGCGCGACATCCGGCGCATCGTCGAGGGATCGAGCCTCTCCGCCGCGGTGCGCGGCCGGGCGATGCAGGCGTTCGAGCGTCTGGTGAAGGCGGAGGCGCGGGTGCACCGGATGCCGGTGGACAAGGTCCACCTGCACGAGGTGGGTGCGGTGGACGCCATCGTGGACGTCGTCGGCACGATGATCGGGCTCGAGGCGCTCGGCTGGCCGCGGGTCGTTTCCTCGCCGCTCCAGGTCGGGCGCGGCACGGTGACGATGGAGCACGGCACCTTCCCGGTGCCGCCTCCGGCGGTGACGGAGCTTTTGCGGGGGCGCCCGATCTTCGCGACCGAGCTCGAAGGCGAGCTGGTGACGCCCACCGGGGCGGCGATCGTGACCGCGCTCGCGACCGATTTCGGGCCGCTGCCGGCGATGCGCCTGCAGAGAGTCGGCCACGGGGCCGGGACGCGCGAGTACCCGCACCACCCGAACGTCCTGAGGCTCCTGTACGGCGACCTCGTCGACGAGGCCGCCTTGCGGGAAACTGTCATCGTCATCCAGACGACCATCGACGACATGAATCCGCAGATCTACGGCCACCTGATGGAGCGCCTCTTCGACGCCGGCGCGCTCGAGGTCTTCTACGCGCCGATCCAGATGAAGAAGAACCGCCCCGGGACGATGGCGACCATCATCTGCCCGCAGCCGAGGCTCGAGGCGGTGACCGAGGTGATCTTCCGGGAGACCACCACCATCGGCTTCCGCTACCTGCCGATGGGACGCATCGAGATGGACCGCCGCTTCGACCGCGCCACGACACCGTGGGGCGTCGTGCGGGTGAAGGTGTCGCGCTACAACGGCCGGGTCATGCAGGCCACCCCGGAATACGAAGACTGCCGCGCGCTCGCCCTGAAGGCGGAGGTGCCGTTGAAGGACGTGCAGCAGGCGGCGGCGACCGCCTGGCGCGAGGGCCCCGGCCGCGCCGACACCGAAGCGGGCGCGGCGGCCCGCGCAACGCGCCGGCCCCGGACGCGCCCCGGAAGCGCGCGACGTGGTCGAAGCGCACGCACCGCGCGCGGCGGAAGCCGGCGCTCAGGAGGACGACGACGATGATCTACGACCGCGACCGTGCCGCCCGCATGCTCAAGGTGGTGGCCGATGTGACCGCCGGGGCGATCGATCTCGCCACGCGCCCGGGAGGCGATCCCGGCGTGCGTCCCCCGGCGCTGGCCGCCGAGAAGGTCATGCGCGCCCTCGCCGCCAAGGGCGACTGCGAGGGGATGTACCAGGAGTACCTGAAGCTCCTGCACGACGCGGATCACCTCGGCCGGCCGCTCGACCGCGCCCACCAGAAATCGTTCGAGTCGGAGCTGTACCGGTTCGTGCAGGCGTACTGGGAAAAGGAGTGACGACGACGCCGGATTCGAAGGGTCACGCGGGCTCGCCGATCTACCTGACGACGCCCATCTACTACGTCAACGACGCCCCGCACATCGGCCACACCTACACGACCGTCGTCACCGACGTGCTGGCGCGCTTCCACCGCCAGCGCGGCCGCGACGTGCGCTTCCTGACCGGCAGCGACGAGCACGGGCAGAAGATCGAGCGGGCGGCCCAGGCGCGCGGCCTGGCCCCGATCGCGCTGGCCGACGAGATGGTGGCGCGCTACAAGGCGCTGTGGGCCTCGCTCGGGATCTCGCACGACGACTTCATCCGCACCACCGAGCCGCGCCACCGCCGTGGCGTCGAGGCGCTCTACGCGAAGATCCAGGCGAAGGGAGACATCTACAAGGACCGCTACGCCGGCTGGTACTGCACCTCGTGCGAGTCGTTCTACCCGGAGAACCAGATCGTCGACGGACGCTGCCCGGACCAGGGGCACAAGGTCGAATGGACCGAGGAGGAGTCGTACTTCTTCCGGCTGTCGCGCTACCAGGAGCCGCTCCTGAAGCTCTATCGCGAGCGGCCCGACTTCGTCTTCCCCGAGACGCGCCGGAACGAAGTCGTCGCGTTCGTCGCCTCGGGCCTCAAGGACCTGTCGATCAGCCGGTCGTCGTTCCAGTGGGGGCTTCCCTTCCCCGAGGACCCGAAGCACGTCCTCTACGTCTGGTTCGACGCGCTGAGCAACTACATCACCGCGCTCGGCTATGGCGAGAACAAAGCGCCGCTCTACGAGCGCTACTGGCCGGGGATCCACCTGGTCGGCAAGGACATCCTGCGCTTCCACGCCGTCTACTGGCCGGCGTTCCTGCTCGCAGCGGGCGAGCCGCCGCCGCGCCAGGTGGTGGCGCACGGCTGGTGGCTGCGCGACGCCGCGAAGATCTCCAAGTCGAAGGGCGGGGTCGTCGACCCGCTGCCGTTCATCCGCGACTTCGGTGCGGATGCGCTGCGCTACGTCCTCCTGCGCGAGATGGTCTTCGGCCAGGACGCGTCGTTCTCGGACGAGGCGTTCATCGACCGGGTGAACACCGACCTCGCGAACGATCTCGGCAACCTCGCCAGCCGCACGCTCAAGATGATCGAGGACTACCGCGGCGGAGTGCTTCCCGCGCCGGACGGCGACGCCGCCGTGCGCGTCGCGGCCCGGCGGGCCTGGGAAGGCCTGATCGAAGGGTTCGAATCGTACGGGCTCCAGACCGGGGTGCAGCGCGTCTCCGACTTCGTCGGGGTGCTCAACCGGCACATCGTGCAGCACGAGCCCTGGAAGCTGGCGAAAGACCCGGCGCAGGCGCGCCGCCTGGACGACATCCTGTATTCGGTCGCCGAAGGACTGCGTCTCGTCGCGGTCCTCCTGGCGCCGGTCATCCCCCGCGCGGCGGAGACGCTCCATGCCGCCGTCGGCGGGGAGGGGGAGGCCGCGAATGCCTCCCTCGCCACGTTTCGCTGGGGCCTTCTGAAACCCGGCGCGCGCATCGTGCGCGGCCAGCCCCTCTTCCCACGCATCGACAAGGCGGCGCAGCTGGCCGTCGCCGCGGAAGCGGCGGCGGGAGCGAAGCCCGCTTCGAAGGAGTCACGCATGGACACCCCCGACGTTCGCAAGGATTCGACTTCGCAGGCACCCATGGCCTCATCTCCGGGCGCCTCCCCCGCCGCGGCGGGCGCCGCGCCAGCCGCGGCCGCGGGCCCGGCCCAGATCGCCATCGACGATTTCATGCGCGTCGAGCTGCGCACCGCCAAGGTGCTGCAGGCCGAGCGGGTGCCCAACGCCGATCGCCTCCTCAAGCTCACCGTGGACATCGGCACGGAGACGCGCACCATCGTCGCCGGCATCGCCGCCCGCTACGCCCCCGACGCCCTCATCGGCCGGACCATCGTCGTGGTGGCGAACCTCAAGCCGGCGAAGCTGCGCGGCATCGAGTCGCAGGGGATGCTCCTCGCCGCCTCCGACGCCACCGGCGCCCCGTACATCCTGACGACCGAGGATCCGGGCGTGCCGGCCGGCTGGCGGGTGAAATAGCCGGCCGGTGTGGAGCGACAGCCACGCCCACCTGACCGACGATCGCTTCGCGGCCGATCGGGACGAAGTCATCGCCCGCGCCCGGGCCGCCGGGCTGACCCGCCTCGTCACCGTGGCGTCGAAGCTGGGGGACGGCGACCCGTGCGCGGACCTCGCCGCGGCGCACGATTTCATCTGGTTCGCCGTCGGCGTCCACCCGCACGAGGCGAAGCACTGGGGCCTGGAGGCGGCGCGTGACATCGAGCGGGCAGCGCGCCGCCCGAAATGCCTCGCGATCGGCGAGATCGGCCTCGATTATCACTACAACCACTCTCCGCCGCAGGAGCAGCGGGCCGCCTTCCGCGAGCAGGTCGCGCTGGCGCGCGCTCTCTCCCTGCCCATCGTCATCCACACGCGCGCAGCCTGGGACGACACCTTCGCCATCCTGCGCGACGAGAACGCCGCCGCTCTCGGCGGCGCCTTCCACTGCTTCTCGGGGGGGCCGGAGGAGGCGCACAAGGCGCTGCAGACCGGGTTCCTGCTGTCGTTCGCGGGACCGCTGACGTTCAAGACCGCCACCGCGCTGCGCGAGGCGGCGGCGCTCGTCCCGAGGGAGAGGCTGCTCGTCGAGACCGACGCTCCCTACCTGACCCCGCACCCGCGCCGCGGCGAGCGCAACGAACCGGCCTATGTGCGCCTGGTCACCGAACGCCTGGCCGAGGTGCACGGCACCTCACCAGACTCGATCGGCGCGGCCGTCACGGCGAACCTCGATCGGTTGTTCCGGATTCCGGAGACCGCCTCCGCTTCGTGAAGCGGCTTTTCTCCCCGGGCGCGTTGACGAGCCGCGGGGGGCCGGTCTAGCATCGAGGCATGGATCCGTTCACAGGCATGCGCAAGGTCGCGACGGTCTCGGTCGAAGAGGAGGCGTCGCTCATCCACGATCTGCTCGAAAGCGCCGGGTTCACGACCCTGCTCGCCTGGGTCGACGAGGGCGGGCACCCGCAGCTGATCCCGCGCCAGACCAACGTCGCGCCGGCCGCGGGACTGCTGCCGCCGGTGACCACGCCCTTCGCGGTCTACGTTCCGGACGAGGACGCGGAGGAAGCGCTCCAGGTGCTGCGCGACGCCGGTCGCGCGGGCGTCAGGGACGCGCCGTTCGCTTCGTGACCCCCGGGGCCAGGGCGGCGGACGGCCTGGATTCCGGCTCCATCTCCGACTCGACGCGCTCCAGGAGATCGCGAATCTGCTCCTCCAGCCGGTCGCGCACCGACCGGAACGCCTGCTGCACCGCCGGGGGGCCTCCCGGCGCGAACGTCGGATCGGGAGTGGACCAGTGCTCCATCGGGTAATCGCGCACCGAGACCGGACACAGCAGCGCGGCGTTGTCGCACAGCGTCACGACCAGGTCGAACGGTCCGGGCACTTCGTCGATTCGCTTGGAGTAGTGCTTCGAGATGTCGATGCCCCGCTCGCGCATCACCGTGACGGCATGGCTGTTGACGCCGACGGGATAGGTGCCGGCGCTGTGCGCCTCGAGACGTCCCTCGCCGAGATGGTTGGCGAGCCCCTCGGCCATCTGGCTGCGGGCCGAGTTGCCGGTGCAGATGAAGAAGACCCGGTACGCGGACGACATGAACGCTCACCCTCCCCGAGTTCGTCCGTTGCTGCCGATCGCATTGTAATGCACACGCGGCCACGGCGTTGGAAGACACACTGATGGCGACAGGCGAAAAAACCCCGATGTCCCGCAATGATCCGGCCGAGTGGGACCGGCTGCTCGCCGAGGATTGGGAGTGGCGGCTCGCCGACTGTCCCCCGTTCGCGACCCTCATCGGCGACGCGCGCTACGACGACCGCTGGACCGACTATTCCGCCGAGGCGTGGGACCGGCGCGCCCGCCGCCACAAGGAGTTCCTGCGCCGGCTCGAGCGGTTCGACACCCGCTCGCTCGACGACCGCCGCCGGCTCGACCACGCCCTCCTGCTGCACGAAACCCGGCTGCACGTCGAGGGGCTGCGCTTCCCGGACGAGCTGATGCCGCTGTCGCAGATGGGCGGAACGCACCAGGAGGCGGTCGAGGTGATGCAGTTCACGCCGCGCGAGAGCGCCGAGGCGCGCGAGCGCATCGTGCTGCGGCTGCAGGCCGTGGGCGCGATGATCGATCAGACGATCACACTCCTGCGCCAGGGGATCGAGAAGGGGATCACGCCGCCGCAGGCCATCCTGAAGCCGGTGCCGGCGCAGATCGCCGCGCAGGTCGCGCGCGATGCCGAGGCGGCGCCGATCGCCCGCGTGCTCCTGGCGGAGCGGCCGGCCGATGCCGCGCCGGCGGCCTGGTCCCGCTTCGGCAAGGAGGTGCGCCGCGCGCTCGAAAAGACGGTTTTCCCCGCCTACGAGCGCCTGCACGCCTACGTCGCCAAGGAGTACCTGCCGCGCGCCCGCGCCACAACCGGACTCGCCAGCCTGCCGGAGGGCAAGGCCTGGTACGCACACCTCATCCGGCGCAACACCTCGACCGACCTCGGGGCGCAGGAGATCCACGACCTCGGCCTCCGCGAGGTGGCGCGCCTGCGCGCCGCCATGCTGCGCACCCTGAAGAGCGCCGGCCACCGCGGCGACCTGCCGTCGTACTTCCAGCACCTGCGCACCGACCCGGGCTTTTTCTTCACCGATCGCGAGGCGCTGCTCTCCGGTTACCGCGACCTGTGCAAGAGGATCGACGCCAGCCTGCCGCGCCTGTTCCGGACGCTGCCGCGCCTGCCGTACGGCGTCGTCCCGGTCCCGGCCTACTCGGAGCGCGAGCAGACCACCGCCTACTACCAGCCCGGCTCGCCGCAGGCGGGACGCGCCGGCTTCTTCTACGCCAACACCTACGATCTGAAGGCGCGGCCGAAGTGGGAGATGGAGGCGCTCGCGGCGCACGAGGCGGTGCCGGGTCATCACCTGCAGATCGCGCTGGCGCAGGAAATGGAAGACCTGCCGCTGTTCCGCCGGCACGGCCATCACACGGCCTACATCGAAGGCTGGGGTCTGTACGCCGAATCGCTGGGCGAGGAGCTCGGGCTCTATCGCGATCCGCCGTCGGCGTTCGGGCGCCTGACGTACGAGATGTGGCGCGCCATCCGCCTCGTGGTGGACACGGGGCTGCACGAATTCGGCTGGAGCCGCGCGAAGGCGATCCGCTATTTCGAGGCGAACGCCGGCAAGGCGGGACACGACATCGCCGTCGAGGTGGACCGCTACTGCGCCTGGCCCGGCCAGGCCCTCGCTTACAAGCTCGGCGAGCTGACCATCCAGGAGCTGCGCGCCAAGGCGCGCCGCGCCCACGGCGCCCGCTTCGACGTCCGCGCTTTCCACGACGCGGTGCTTTTGGCCGGGCCGCTGCCCCTCTCCATCCTGCGCGACCGCGTCGAGGCCTGGATCGCCTCGGTGCCTCCGGCCCGCGCCGCGCGCTCGACCCGTCCGAGATCCCCCGCCCGCCGGAGCGGGGCCGCGCGTTGAGATTGGCCCCGGCCCTTCTCGCCGCGGCGATCCTGTTCGGCCCCGGCGCCGCCGTCGTCGCCGCGGCCCCCGACAACGCCCGGCCGTCCGCCGCTTCGCGTCGTCCGGGCGCTACACCGCGCGTGGACAACCGCAGCGCCACGGTCTATGGATCGAAGATCCACTACCTCGAATCGGGCTACGGTCAGCCGATCGTCCTGCTGCACGGCCTCGGGGGCGGGGCCGAGACGCTGCGACCGCTCATCGCCTTCCTCGCGCCGCGGCACCACGTCTACGCGCCGGACCAGATCGGCTTCGGGGGCTCCGACAAGCCGCTGATCGACTACCGCATCACCACGCTCGTCGAGTTCCTGCACGGCTTCCTCGACGCCGTCGGCGTGGACCGCCCCGACCTGCTCGGCGTGTCGCTCGGCGCCCGGGTCGCGTCGCTGTATGCGCTCGAGCACCCGAAACGCGTCGGCCGGCTCGTGCTGGTCAGCGGCGCCGGCTACCGTCCCGACCTCGACGACGAGACGGCGCAGGCGCTCGCCTTCGCCACCCTCTCCGACGCGAAATCCGCCCTGCTGCTCGCCTACGACGACGATCGCCGCGCCACCGACGCCGCCGCCGAGCGCCTCTTCGCCGCGCGCATGCGCAGCGGCAGCGCCTTCACGGTCTCCCGGCTGGTCGCCTCCTTCCAGAGCGGCGACGGGTTCACGGACGACCTGTCCCCCATCACGGCGCCGACCCTCATCGCCTGGGGACGCGGGGATGACATCTCACCGGTGTCGCAGGGCGAGAAGGCGCATCGCCAGATCAAAGGATCGCGCCTGGTCGTGTTCGATCACTGCGGTCACCTGGTGATGGAGGAGGCGGGGAAGCCGCTCGAAGAGGCGCTCGCCTCCTTCCTCGACGCGGCCACCTCGGCCATCCGCTGAGGCGCGCCGCGACCGCCGCCCGCGCGCGTTGACAGGCGGCGCGAGGCGCGTGGTATAAGAGCGGCGTCGTTCCTTGACAATCTGTCGCAGGCGATGGGAAGGGGGTGCGAATCCCCCGCTGCCCCGCAACTGTGAGCGGTAGCGAACGCCGGAGAATCCCACTGGGGAATCGTTCCCTGGGAAGGGCCGGTCAGTAGAGAGCCGCAAGCCAGGACACCCGCCCGCGACAACTCAGGCCTGACGGACCTTTCGCGGGAAAGGAGCCTCGACGCCCCGGCAGCGCGCGTGCGAGGTCGGGGTTTTCCTTTTCCGTGGCGATCCGCGAGGCCGAAGTGCCTCGAGGGAGGTCGCCATGGATTGGAAGTCCGTCGCCGCCGCGGTCGCGCTGGTCGCGCTCGCCGTCGCCCCGGCCGCAGCCGACCCGGTCGATTGCTTTCCCGACCGCGTCGCGCTCTACACGCCGGGGCCGGTCTCCTCCCCGCCGCCGTTCGGCTCCTGGCAACCCGGGATCGTCCTCGGCCCGCCGGGCAACACCACGCCGACCAACGGCACGCTCACCGTGATGTCGCTCGGGCGCGGCGGCCGCGTCGTGCTCGAGTTCACCGACAACGTCCTCGTGGACGGCCCCGGCCCCGACTTCATCGTCTTCGAGAACCCGTTCTTCTGCACCGCCGCTCCCCTCACCGCGTCGGATCCGTGGAGCTCGTTCGCCGAGCCGGGGATCGTCGAGGCGAGCGACGACGGCGTGACCTTCCACACCTTCCCCTACGATACGGCGGCGCTGGCGCAGGTGACGACCATCTGCACCGATCGCTCGCTCATCGCCGCCCTGCACGGCCTGGCCGGGCTGACCCCGTCGTTCACCGGCGACTGGACGATGCCGGACGATCCGCTGGTCTTCGACCCGGCGGCGCCGGGCGGGGTCTCCGGCCACGGCGGCGACGCCTTCGACCTCGCCGCGGTCGGGCTGACACGGGCCCGCTTCATCCGCATCACCGACCCGAACCTGGCGATCAGCCCGCCCGGCTCGTCGGAGGGCTTCGACCTCGACGCCATCGTCGCCCTGCACGCTCTGGCCAACGACCCGGGGCCGGACAGCGACGGCGACGGGCTCGCCGACACGACCGAAACGCAGGTCTACGGCACCAACCCCGCCGACCCGGACAGCGACGGCGACGGCGTGCCCGACGGGGTTGAAGCGGCCACCTGCCACCAGCCGCTGGGCGCCTCGGCGGCGCCTTTCTTCGCGGCCTCGCTCGATCTCGAGGTCTTCGAGGCGCAGCCGACGGTGGTGCGCTGGAACACCCTCGGCCCCGGGGTCTCCTACGACCTGGTGCGCGGCAACGTGGCGGCGCTGCGATCGATCGGCGGCCTCACCGACCTCGGCGTGGTCTCCTGCATCGAGAACGACTCGACCGACCTGTCGAACCGAACCCTGGGGGACGCGGCCGTGCCGCCGGTCGGCCAGGCCTTCTTCTATCTCGCGCGGCCGACGCCCAGAGGCACGGCACCCGGCTACGGGATCTCCTCGTCGGGGCAGCCGCGCGTGCCCGCCTCGGGCGACTGCCTGTGAAACCGTCCCGGCGCGGACGCCTGCTGATGTCGCTGATGGCGCTCCTGGCAGCAATCGGCGTCGCGCGCGCCGGCGATGCAGCGGGCGGAGCCGTCGTGCCCTCCGTCCCACAGGAAACCGTGACGGTGCGCGAGCCGGCCGATCGACTGCGCGCCGATCCGACCGCGTTCGGCACCGTGATCGAGGCGGCCCAGTGGGCCGACCGCATCACCACGCTGCCGGAGCTGCTGCGCGGCGTGGTCGGCGTGCAGGTGAAGTCGATCGGCGACACGCTGTCCACGGTCTCGATCCGCGGCTCGACCGCCGAGCAGGTGATGGTCTATCTCGACGGCGTGCCGCTCAACCGGGCCGCGGGGGGCGCCGTGAACCTGGCCGACATCCCGCTGGCGCAGGTGGCGCGCATCGAGGTCTATCGCGGCATGACCCCGGCGTCCCTGCCGCAGGCCTCGATCGGCGGCGCCATCGTCATCACGACCCGCGCCCCGAAAGGGCCCGCTGCGGGGGACGGCTGGGTCTCCGCCGGGTCGTACCGCACCGGCGAGGTCAGCGCCTCCTATGGCGAAGAGAAGCCCCGCGGCGGCTGGCGCGTCGCCGCCGACGGCGCCGGAAGCGACGGGGACTTCCCTTATCTCGACCCCAACGGCACCCCCGACGACCCGACCGACGACGAGGTGACGGCCCGGGTCAACAACGACTTCCGCCGCGCGCACGCGCTGGCGCGCGGGCACTGGCGCGCCGGAGAGACGGCGCTGGGCTTCGAGCTGGACGCCTTCCGCCGCGAGCAGGGCGTGCCGGGCCTCGACGCCTTCACGTCCCCGACCGCGCGCCTGGAGACCTCCCGCGTCCTGGTATCGGGGACGGCGGAGCGCGCCGGGCTCGCCTCCGGGCGCCTGGTGCTGCGCGGCGCGCTCGCCTGGCACGACGAGCGTGACCGGTTCGACGGCGATGGCTCGGGGTTCTTCGCCCAGGACAGCGACAACGACCTGGTCTCGACGAGCCTGAGCGGCGGCGGCACCCTCGTCGCGGGCACGCGGCACGCCCTGAACTTCCTCGTCTCGTACCGGGATGAGACGGCCGACCTGCGCGATCCATCGCCCGGAGGCGGGGACGTGGGCCTCGCGACACGCCAGGTCGCCGGCCTCACCCTCGAAGACCAGATGGTCTTCGCCGCGGGGCGCCTCCAGGTCGTTCCCTCGCTGCGCCACGAGGCGACCGC
>Ga0134121_10000129_pt1 | contig 87396 bp, 66 predicted proteins | sample KB301_FD_96463 | JGI IMG/M metagenome (GOLD analysis project Ga0134121, IMG submission 96463) | Terrestrial soil microbial communities without Nitrogen fertilizer from Kellogg Biological Station, Michigan, USA - KB3-0-1 | ecosystem: Environmental > Terrestrial > Soil > Unclassified ...
CGGCTTCTTCGAGGAGCTCAGTTCCGAACAGGTCCGCAATCAGATCGAGACGCTGCTGTTCGGCCCGATGAACGTCACTCGCGCGGTTCTGCCCGTGATGCGCAAGCAGCGTTCCGGCTTGGTGGTCACCATCTCCTCGACCGCGGGTATCGCCGGTCAGATGTTCTGTACAGCGTATGCAGCTGCGAAGTTCGGTATCGAGGGGTGGATGGAGTCTCTCACGCCGGAGATTGCGCCCTTCGGAATCCGCACGATGCTGGTCGAGCCTGGTTTTTTCCGTACCGAGCTGCTCACCAACGATTCGACCACGTACGCCAGGCCCTTCATCGACGACTATGCGGAGAAGACGAAGGAAATCGTCGCGGCTTGGAAGAGCATGGATGGGAAGCAAGGCGGCGACCCCGCCAGACTCGCCCACGCCCTCGTGAAGCTCGTCGCGCTCGAGGAGCCGCCAACCCGCTTCGCTGCGGGCGTCGACGCCGTGCAGACATTCGAGGCCAAGGCCAACGCGCTGCTTTCCCAGGCCCAAGCCCACCGCAAGCTGTCCACCTCCCTCGCGTACGATGACGCCTGACGACAGGTGGTCCCTGGCGACTACAGCAATCCCAACGATGGGTCTCTGGACTCCTCCCGCAGGTACCTCCGAGGCGGACGATGCGCGCGGTGGGTTCCGACAGCAGTCGTATTTCCAGCCACCTCGCAGCGCTCCCCAACATCCACAGTTTCGCTCGAACCACGCCTCGGAGTCGAGCCCTTCAGCCGTCCTGGGAAACCACACCTAGTCGCGCCATGCTCCTCTCGGCGTCCTCCGGGTCCCCGGATCCGGATGGCCCGGCGCGGCTCCCGGGTGGTTTTTCGACCCCCAGGCCCCTAGATTTGCCCCGGCCATGGCATCCGTGGGGGACTACACGCGGCGCGCCCGCGGCGCGGCGCGAGCCGGCGACTATTCGCAGGCGGGCGACTTCTACCGCCTGGCCGGCGACTGGCAGCGGGCCACCGAGATGTATCTCCGGGGCGGTCACTTCGACCTGGCCGCCAGGCTGGCCGAGGAGATGGGGGACCTCCCCTCCGCGTCGCTCCACTACCTGAAGGCCGGAGATCTGCGCGCCGCCGCCGACATCGAGATCCGTCTCGACAACCGCGACAAGGCGGCCTGGCTCTACAGCCGCGCCGGCCAGCACGCGCGCGCCGCCGAGCTGTTCGAGGCGCTCGACCAGTTCGAGGCGGCGGCCGAGAGCTGCGAGCGGGGCGGATTCGCCGACCGCGCCGCGCTCTTGTACGTCAAGGCCGGGCGGCGCTTCGACGCGGTGCGGCTGTTCGAAGGGATGATCCAGGCGGCCGAGGCCGCGGCCGGTCCCGGCTCCTTCCAGTCGGAGGCGGAGCGCGCCCTTTTGGTGCGCTGGCACCGCCACAGCGGCGAGCTGCTCATGAAGATGGGTCAGCCGGCGCGCGCCGCCGCCCACTTCGAGGCGGCCCATTTGCTCGAGCCGGCGGCCCAGGCCTGGAAGCAGGCGGGCGAGGCCGAAAAGGCGGCCGAGATCCTCCTCAAGCTGCAGCGCCCCGAGGAGGCCTGGGAGGTCCTGCGCGCGGCGGGCAAGGATCTGTCGACCCTGGCGCCGGCGGTGCAGGCGGAGATCCTGTCGCGGCACGGCAAGCACAAGGATGCGGCCGAGGTGCTGGAGCGCGCCGGGAACCTGTACCTCGCGGCGGAGGCCTGGAAGCAGGACGGCAACCTGTTGCGCGCCGCGCAGCTCCTGGAGAAGGAAGGGGAGATCGAGCAGGCGGCCGACCTGTACGCGCGTTCGGGCCACCCCGCGGAGGCCGGGGCCCTTCTGGAGAAGGCGCGCGACTTCGGGGCGGCGGCGAGCCATTTCCGCCAGGCCGGCCGGATGGAGGACGCCGCGCGCCTGCTCCTCAAGGCGGGGGATCCGATCGGCGCGGCGCGCATCCAGTACGACCGCGGAGATCGCGAGGCCTGCATCAAGGCGCTGCAGCAGATCGGCCCCGACCGCGCCGAGCACCGGGTGGCGGCGGTTCTCCTCGGGCGGATCTTCGCCGAGCAGGGTCTGTTCACGCTCGCCGCCGACAAATACCTGGCCGCCCTGGACGGCGACGACGTGAACGACGAGACGGTGGTCATCTATTACTCCCTGGGCCGGGCGCACGAGTCGAATGGCCGCACCAAGGACGCGCTGCGGGTCTACGAGAGGATTCTCGCGAAGTCGTACGGCTACCAGGACGTGCTCGAGCGGATGAACGCGCTGAAGGCGGCGGGTGTCGACGCCGCCCCGGCGCCGGTCCCGGCGGCGCCCGCGGCGCCCAGGCCCGGGGCGAAGCACGGGGCCGGCGGAGCGACGCTGAAGTCACGCCGCCCGGAGCCGCCCGCGGCGCCGCCGCCGGCGGACGCCGGCGCGGCCCGCTACGTCCCGGAGCGATCGCTGGGGCGCGGCCGGGCGGGGGAGGTGTTCCGCGGCACCGACACGGTCCTCGGCAGGCCGGTCGCCATCCGGCGCCTGGTGGAGGGGCCGGGCGAGGCGGGAAAGGCGGCGCGCTTCCTGGAGGCGGCCCGGAACGCCGCGCGGCTCGGCCATCCGCGCATCGTCTCGGTCTACGACACCGGCACCGACGCGCGCGGCGCGTTCATCGTCAGCGCCTTGGCCGACGGACATCCGCTGCGCATGCTGCTCCAGGCCAAGGTCCGCTTCGAGCTCAACCGGATCGTCGACATCGGGCGGCAGATCGCCGAGGCCCTGGACCACGCGCACGGCGCGAACGTGATGCACCGCAATCTGCGGCCCGAGAACATCTTCATCGGCGCGGGCGACCGGGTGCAGGTGGCCGACTTCGGCCTCTCCGCGCGTCTGTCCGATCTCGATCCGAACGAGCTGTCGAGCGGCCGCGTCATCCAGTACACGCCGCCCGAGGCGCTGCTGCGCGGGCCGGTCGACGCGCGCTCCGACCTCTACGCCCTGGGCGTGGTGCTGTACGAGATGGCGCTCGGCCACCCGCCGTTCCGCGGCCACGACATCGGGCACCAGCACGTCAACGACCCGGTGCCGCTGCCCGGACCGGGCGAGCGGCCGCTGCCGGAGTTCCTCAAGCGCCTGATCCTGCGCTGTCTCGAGAAGGAACGGGAGAAGCGGCACCCCGACGCCCGGTCCCTGCTCCAGGACCTGAGCCTCAGGGAGATCGTCCCGGGGATGACGATCGCGGATCGCTACGAGGTGCTGGCCGAGATCGGCCGCGGCGGCATGGGCTCCATCTTCCGGGCGCGCGACATCGAGATGGACGAGACGGTGGCCCTCAAGGTGCTCGGCGCCGAGATCGAAGCCGACACCGCGGCCCGCTTCGTGCAGGAGGTGCGGGCCGCCCGGGCGGTGGTGCACGCGAACGTGGTGCGTGTCCACACGCTGGAGAAGTGGCGCGACTTCCGTTACCTGGTGATGGAGTACATCGACGGCGTGCCGCTGCCGCGCTGGATGGAGCGCGCCCCCCACCCGGCGCGCGCCGATCGTCTGCATATCGCGCTTCAGGTGGCGGCGGGGCTCGAGGCCGCGCACCGGGCCGGCATCATCCACCGCGACATCAAGCCGGAGAACATCCTGGTGACCTCGGCGGGGCAGGCGAAGATCCTCGACTTCGGCATCGCCCGCCGGGAGGCCTCGGGCGACACGCTGACGGCGCGCGGCACGGTGCTCGGCACACCGGGGTACATGTCGCCCGAGCAGGTGCAGGGGCACGTGGTCGACCGCCGGACCGACATCTACTCCTTCGGCGCGGTCCTCTACTACCTGTTCACCGGGGTGGAGCCGTTCACCGGCCGCGACGTCCGCGAGGCGCTGGTGAGCCATCTCCGACCCGTCGGCCGCACGCCCCTCGAAGTCGATCCGGGATTGCCGGTGGCGCTGTCGGAGGCGATCCTCAAGGCCCTCTCCGTCGAGCCCGAGCGGCGCTTCCCCTCGGCCGAAGCGTTCGCGTCGGCGCTGTCGCGCGCCCTCGAGACGCGCGCCGCCTGACGTCCTCCTAGCGGCCGATGGCGGCGTCGATCACCCGTCCGATGGCGCGCGCGCAGACCGGGCAGAAGCGATCGAGATTGCGGGTGAACATGATGCAGTCGGTCGAGGGACGATAGAGCCCCCTGGCCTTGTAGCCGGCGCCCTCGAACGCACCGACCTTGCCGGCCATCGGCCCGCGCGCCAGGAACGGCTTCGACCAGGCCAGCTCCTCCGCGAACAGCGCGTCCATCTCGGATTCGGGCGCCTTGCGGGCCCGAAGCGCCCGCCGCCGCTCCTGGATCTTCTTCGAGGCGGCGTCGTAGGTCTCCTTGTCCCACGGCGTCGGGAGGGGCGTGGCGCCGTCGACCAGGTCCTTCCACTTGAGCGACGCGGGGTCGAGCAGCGCCGTGATGTTCGGCTCCCACGGCTCGATGACGGGGCCGGTGGTGTCGTATGCGACGTCGGAGGTGTAGTACTCGTCGGCGAGGGCGGCGAAGTGATGCCCGAACTCGTGCACGAAGACGTACGGGCTCGAGCCGCTGTCGGTGGCGCAGGTGCCGTACAGGTTGTAGATCCCCCCGCCGCCGTACTTCGAGCCGTTGAGCAGGATCTCCACGAACTCGTACGGCGCCTGCGCCGCGGCCTCGCGGAAGGCGCGGTTGTCGAGGGTCAGGGCGTAGCGCTCCGAGCCGAAGACGTCGTAGGTGGCGCCCAGCGCGGTGCGCCGGTAGACGCCGTCGCTCGGCCGGTCGACTCCGGAATCCTCCGAGGGCAGGTCGATGGCGCGGACGTTGAAATCGCGCCGGCGCTCCTTGAAGGGCGGCGTGTCGAACAGGATCCCGACCAGACGCAGGGCGTCGGCGTGGAACTTCTTCATCTCGCCGGCCGTGTAGCCGTCGCCCAGGATGAGCAGGTCGACCTTGTCGGCGGGCGGGCCGTTCTCGAACAGGGTCCAGACGCGGCCGCGCGCGCTCACCGGCTCGCGACGCACCGCCTGCGAGGCCGGGTCGACCAGGAAGACCGCCAGCTCGCGCCAGGCGTCGTCCGGTCCGCGCTCGAGGAGGTCGACCTGCACCGGGCGGCGCGGGAACGGCATCCGCAGCGACTCGTGGAACGAGCGGCGCACGCTCTTCGCCTCGTCGGTCGTCTCCCACTCGCCGTAGATGCTGGAGAAGCCGGCCGCGTACAGCAGCGCCCGCGTCGCGCGGTCGCGCACCTCGAACCGATAGGCGCCGAGATTGAGCCGGTCGACCAGATTGGCGCGGCTGCCGGGCCAGTTCCCCTCGCGCACCAGGGCGTCGAGGGCCACGCCGGCGGCGGGCCGGGCGCCGGCGTGCTCGTAGTCGATGCGCAGCGTGGCCCCGTCGGACCAGTCGTCGAATCCGGACGCCGGCCCCGTCGCCGCGCGGAGGTCGCCCGTCATGACCCCCGCAGTGAGGACGCCCGCAGTGAGGACGGCCGCGGCGAGGACGGCGGCATGTCTCATTCGTAGCGCAGCGCCTCGATCGGATCGAGACGCGCCGCCTTGCGGGCCGGGTAGAAGCCGAAGAAGACCCCGATGAGGGCCGCGAACCCGAACGCCATCGCCACCGAGCCGGCGGCGACCTGCACCGGCCAGCCGGCCAGCCGCGAGATCGCGGCCGACGCGGTGACCCCGAGCAGCACGCCGATGGCGCCGCCGGTGACCGACAGGATGACCGCCTCGAGGAGGAACTGCGCCAGGACGTGCTTTCCCTTGGCGCCGATCGCCATCCGCACGCCGATCTCGCGGGTTCTCTCGGTCACCGAGACCAGCATGATGTTCATGATGCCGATCCCGCCGACCAGCAGGGAGATGGCGGCCACCGAGCCGAGCAGGATCGACAGGGTGCGGGTGTTCTGCGCGGCTGTGGCGGCGATCTCCTCCTGCGTGCGCATCATGAAATTGCTGTCCTGGCCGGGTGCGATCCGCTGGCGCTGGCGGAGGAGCGCCTCGATCTGCGTCTTGGCCTCGGCGACGCGGTCGGGCCCGGCCGCCGCCGCCTGGATCAGGCTGATGCGTGTCGTCCCCATCAGGCGCTTCATGACGGTGGTGTACGGGACCACCACCTGATCGTCCTGGTCCGACCCCATCATCGAGCCGCCCTTCTTCTCGAGCACCCCGACGACGCGGAACGGGACGTTCTTGATCCGCACCAGCGACCCGACCGCCCCGCCCCCGGGGAACAGGCTCTCCGCCACGGTCGAGCCGAGCACGCAGACCTTGGCCCCCGCCTTCACGTCGACGTCGGTGAAGAAGTCGCCCTGCGCGGTGTTCCAGGCCCGGATGAACGGCCAGTCGACGTCGGCGCCGTAGATCTGCGTCCCCCAGTTCAGCTCGCCGGCGATCACCTGGCCCGCCGTGCGCACCCCGGCGGAGACGTACGCCACCGCCGGGCACTCGGACTTGATGGCCGCCGCGTCCTCGGGCGTCAGCGTCGACTGCCCGGTGAAGATGCGCGCCCCCGACTGGGTCACGGCCCCGGGGAAGATCATGATGAAGTTGGTGCCGAGGGAGGAGATCGACTCCTGGATCGACGCCGAGGCGCCGCCGGCCACCGCCACCATGGCGATGACACAGGCGACCCCGATGATGATCCCGAGCATGGTTAGCGCCGAGCGCAGCGTGTTGCGCAGGATGGCGCGCAGCCCGACCTTGACGATGTTCCCGGTGCGCACCAGACCGGCCTTCACGGGCGCGCCTCGCCCGCGGCGCTTCCGCCGGGACCGCCCGCGCCGCCCGCGGACCCAGCGGCGGCGGGGGAGCCGGCCGCGCCCCCCGCGCGGCGGCGGTCGCGGACCGTCTCGTCCGAGACGATGCCGCCGTCGCGCATCTGCACCACGCGCCGCGCGTAGGTCGCGATGTCGGGCTCGTGGGTGATCAGGATGACGGTGCGACCCTCCTCGTTCAGCGCCTGGAAGATCGCCATCACCTCGTCCGAGGTGCGGGAGTCGAGATTGCCGGTCGGCTCGTCGGCCAGGATGATCGCCGGGTCGGTGATGAGGGCCCGGGCGATGGCGACGCGCTGCTGCTGTCCGCCGGAGAGCTGCGACGGATAATGCCCCTCGCGCCCCTCGAGACCGACGCGACGCAGCGCGCCGCGCGCCTTCTCGAGGCGGTCGCGCGTCCCGAGGGCGGCGTGACCGTACAGCAGCGGCATCTCGACGTTCTCCAGCGCCGAGGTGCGCGGCAGGAGGTTGAAGCTCTGGAACACGAAGCCGATCTTGGCGTTGCGGATCTCGGCGCGCTGGTCGGCGTCGAGGGTCGCGACGTCGACGCCGTCGAGGAAATAGGCGCCCGACGTCGGCCGATCGAGCCCACCGAGGATGTTCATCAGCGTCGACTTCCCCGAGCCCGAAGGCCCCATGATGGCGACGAATTCCGCTGAGGCGATCGCCAGGTTCACTCCGCCGAGGGCGCCGACCTCGACCTCTCCCATGTGGTAGACCTTGACCAGCGAGCGGACCTCGACCAGCGGGCGGCTGCCGTCGGCCGGGCGGCTCAAAACATCCGTCCGCCGGGCGGACGCGTCGACGTGTCGACCTTGGCGGTCGCCTGCCCGATCACCACCGGATCGCCGATCTGGAGCGGGCCCTCGACCACCTGGGTGAAGCGGCCGTCGGAGATCCCGGTCCGGATGGAGACCGTCTTCAGACCGCCCCGCCCATCCTCGACGTAGATCGTCTGCATCGGCTTCACCTTGAGGTCGGCGCCCGTCGCGGGGTCGAGCGCGCCCGCGGCGCCCGCGGCGCCCCCGGCTCGCACGCGCGCCAGCCGCTCCTCGGCCCCCGCCGCGCCGGCCCCGGCGCCGCCCGCGCCGCCCCCGCCCGCCGCCGCGCCGCCCGCCGCCCGGTCACCGCCGCTCGCGCGCGCGGGGTCGCCGCCCGCCGCCGCGTCGGTGGGACGGAAGCGGAGCGCGGAGTTCGGGATGCGCAGCACGTCCTTGACCTCGGCCACCTCGACGACGACGTTGGCGGTCATCTGCGGCCGCAGCTTCTCCTCGGGGTTCGGAACCTCGAGGATGACCGGATACGTGATGATGTTCTGGTTGACCGTCGCGTTCAGGCGGATCTGCGCGATCCGGCCGTGGAACTCCTCGTCCGGATAGGCGTCGACCGAGAAGCGGGCCGCCTGGCCGACCGCGACGCGCCCGATGTCCGACTGATCGACGTCCGCCTGCACCTGCATCTTGGTCAGATCCTGCGCGATGGTGAACAGGGTGGGCGCCTGGAACGAGGCGGCGACGGTCTGGCCAATGTCGTACTTGCGATCGACCACCACGCCGGCGATCGGCGAGAGGATTTTCGTGTAGCGCAGGTTGGTCTCCGCCTGGTGGAGGGTGGCCTGCGTCTGCGCGACCTGCGCCTTGGTGCCGTCGTACGACGCCTTGGCGGCGTCGTAGTCGGCCTGCGAGGCCAGCTTGTCGGCCAGGAGCCGCTCCTGGCGGTGGAAGGTGATCTCGGCGTTGCGCATCTGGATCTCGGACTGCAGGAGGTCGGCCTTGCGCTGCTCGACCTGTGCCTCGAACGGCGTCGGATCGAGCTCGGCCAGGAGCTGGTCCTTCTTCACCGGGCTGTTGAAGTCCGCGTACAGCCGCGCGATGATGCCGGACACCTGGCTGCCGACCTGCACCGTGGTGACGGCGGAGATGGTGCCGGTGGCGGTCACGGTCATGGTGACGGAGCCGCGGTCGACGGCCTGGGTCCGGTAGCGCGCCTGGTGATCGTCGCTCCGGCGGCGCACGAGGTACCAGCCGGCTCCGAGGACCACCACGAGGATCGCCGCCACCCAGAGGAAGCGGCCGAGCCGTCGACTCTCTGCCATGAAGAGCACTCCCGCGAAGGGGACGCAGTGTATCAGCGGCCCCCGGGGACGCCAAGACGCGTTCTTGATCGGTGCGGGCGCCTCATGTAGGCTCTCGCCCATCATGACAACTCCGAGCTCCCCGCCGGACGCGCGTGCGTTCCAGGACGAGGCCGCGGCCCTGCGGCCGTTCCTCGTCGACCTGGCGCTTCGGGTCTGTCGCGAGCGGACGGTCAACTACAATCCCGACGATTTCCCGGGCGGCGGACCCGACGGCATGGAGGGACCGGGGCAGGAGTCGCGCGTCTGCCGCGTTCTCGGCCGGGAGCTCGCGGGTCTGGGCGTTCCGTACACCACACACGCCAAGGTCGCCGGGCGCGACAGCCTGCTCGCGACCGTCGGCCGCGCCGATCCCGCCTATCGTCATCTGCTGGTCCTGCTGCACAGCGACACGGTGCCGAGCGGCTCCCCGTCCGACTGGCGCTTCCCTCCCTTCGAGCCCTTCGAACGCGACGGGAACCTGTACGGCCGCGGCGTGCTCGACGACAAGGGGCCGCTCGCCGCGTCGTTCGCCGCGCTGCGGATCCTGAAGCGCCACGAGGCGGCGATGCCGGGAGCGTTCACCTTCGGCGCCGTGGCCGACGAGGAGGTCGGCATCGGGGTCGGTCTCCCGTTCCTCATCGAGCAGGGTCTGATCCGCTGCACCGACGCGGTCATCCCCGACATCGCCGGCAACATGAAGGAGATCAACGTGGCCGAGAAGGGGCGCGTGGCGCTCCGCCTCACGGCACGCGGCAGACAGGCGCACGCCATGGACCCCGCGAAGGGGATCAACGCCATCCAGGCGCTCGCCCGCGTGCTGGTGGCGATCGACGGCCTGCGGCTGGAGCACGCGACGCATCCGATCCTCGGAGGGCCGACGATCAACGTCGCGCTGGTGCGCGGCGGAGTCGCCCCGAACGTCGTGCCGGCCGACTGCGAGGCGACCCTCGACATCCGCTACGTCCCCGGTCAGACGGGCGCCGGGATTCGCGCCGAGGTGCAGGCGCTGGCCGATCGCGTCCTCGCCGGACCGGGCGGGGTCGCGGGCGCCGCGGTCCGCGTGGACGTCCTGCAGGACGCCCTGCCGTGCGAGGTGTCTCCGCGCGCGCCGATCGTGGAACGTCTTCTGCGGCACGCGCCGGACGCGAAGGTGATCGGCAGCGGCGGCGGCACCTTCGCCAAGGACCTGGTGCTCATGGGGGTCGACGCCGTCGGGTGGGCGCCGGGGGACGAGGCGACCTATCACCAGCCGAACGAGGAGATCGCCATCGACCAGCTGGTGGTGTTCGCCGGACGGCTCGCGGCCCTGGCGTTCGAGATCGCATCCGAGCGTCGCGCAGGGGCGCGATGAGAGGCGATCGCCGCTTCCCGGCCGGCGGCGCGCCAAGCGACGCCACGCCCCGGCCCGGGTCGTCCCTGTTCCCGCTCGCGGCGCTGATCCTCGCCCTCACGGCGCCACCGGCTGCATGCGCGGCGGGTGCCCCCTCGGCGCCGGCCGCCGCCACCGGACAGGATTCCACCGGACAGGAGGCCACCGGCCACGATGCCACCGGCCACGACGCCACCGTCCATCACGGATTCGAGGACGCCGAGCGCTGGGCGAAAATCTTCGACGCGCCCGATCGCGACTCGTGGCAGAAGCCCGAGCTCGTGATCGAGGGTCTCGCCCTGCGACCCGGGATGATCGTCGCCGATCTGGGCGCCGGGACCGGGTATTTCGAGTCGCACCTCTCCAGGGCGGTCGAGCCGGGAGGGCTGGTCCTGGCGATCGACCCGGAGCCCGACATGGTCCGTTACCTGGGCCGGCGCGCCGCCAAGGACGCTCTCGCCAACGTCCTGCCGATCCTCGGGCTTCCCGAGGAGCCGTTCCTGCCGTCCGGGCGGGTCGATCGGGTGCTCGTGGTCGACACCTATCATCACATCGACGACCGGCTGGCCTACTTCGGCCGCATGCGGCGCTCGATCGCGCCGGGCGGCCGGGTGGCGATCGTCGATTTCCACAAGCGGCCGCTTCCGGTCGGGCCGTCGCCGGAGCACAAGATCGAGCGGCAGGTGGTGGTCGACGAGATGACGCAGGCCGGATACCGCCTCGCCGACGAGAAGACGACGCTTCCTTATCAATATTTCCTGATCTTTCAGCCGGCGGAGCCGACGCCTGGAGCCGTGACCCGATGATCCTGACCTCCGATTTCAAGCGCGGACTGGCGATCCTGGTCGAGGGGAAGCCGTTCGTGATCACGGAGTACAGCGTGCAGACGCCGTCGGCGCGGGGTGCGGCCACCCTGGTGCGCGTCAAGGGGCGCAACGTCCTGACCGGCCAGGTCCTCGACATGACGTTCAAGTCGGGCGAGAAATTCGAGGTGCCCGACCTGGAGCGCCGCAAGATCGGCTTCCTCTACGCCGAGGGGGACGACTTCCACTTCATGGACGAGGTATCGTTCGAGCAGTTCCACCTGACCCGCGACGCTCTGGGCGACAACGTCCAGTGGCTGCGCGAAGGGATCTCGCTGACCTCGGTGGTGTTCGAGGGCCGGGTGGTCGGGGTCGAGGTGCCGCAGTTCGTCGAGTTCGAGGTGACCGAGACCGGGCCGGGCGGCCGCTCCGACATGGCCAGCGGCAAGGTGACCAAGTCGGCGACCCTGTCGAACGGGACGCAGATCCGCGTCCCGGTCTATCTCGAGGCCGGCGAGTCGGTCATGGTCGATACCACCACGGGCGAGTTCGTCAGGCGGGTCTCCGCCAAGTGACCAGGGAGGAGCGCATGAACGACGAGCGCATGAGGATGACGCGTCGCACCGCCGGACGGCTTCTCCTGGGCGTGCCTCTGGCCGCCGCCGCGGTCCCGGTGGCCGGGCTCCTCGGCGCGCGCGCGGCGCGCGCCGCCGACGAGGCGCCGCCCGAGCCCGCCCCGACTCCGCTCGCCAAGTTCCTGGCGAAGCAGGAGAACGGCTTGACGTCCGCGGAGCGCGAGCATGTCCGCCGTGACGTCACCCAGCTCGAAGAGGCCCTGAAAACGCTGCGGGACTTCAAGATCGGCAACGACGTCCCGCCGGCCGGCACCTTCGCGGCGATGAAGTCGAAGCACGCCGGACGAGGCGCCCGATGATCAGAACCGACCTCGCGTTCGCCACGGTCGCGGAGCTGGGTGCGCTCCTGCGCGCCAGGAAGCTGTCTCCCGTCGAGCTGACCCGCGACTGTCTGAAGCGCGCCGAGGCGCTCGACCCCAGCCTGCACGCCTGGGTGACGATGATGGACGACAGCGCGCTCGAGGAGGCCCGCCGCGCCGAGAAGGAGATCGCCGCCGGGAAGATCCGCGGCCCGCTGCACGGCATCCCGTACGGGGCGAAGGACCTGGTGTCGGCGGCCGGCGTACGCACCACCTGGGGCGCCAAGCCTTACGAGGCGCAGGTGTTCGACCGCGACGCCGCGGTGATCCGGAGGCTGCGCGAGGCGGGGGCGATCCTGATCGGCAAGCTGGCGATGATCGAGCTGGCGGGCGGGCTCGGCTATACCAAGGGGGACGCCTCGCTGACCGGCGCCGCGCGCAACCCCTGGGACACGGCCCGCTGGACCTGCGGCTCGTCGTCGGGTGCAGGCGCCGCGGTCGGGTCCGGGATGATCCCGTTCGCCATCGGCTCCGAGACCTGGGGCTCGATCCTCTGTCCGTCGTCGTTCTGCGGCATCAGCGGACTGCGGCCGACGTTCGGGCGCGTGTCGCGCGACGGCGCCATGGCGCTGTCGTGGACCCTCGACAAGCTCGGTCCGATGGCGCGCAGCGCGGCCGACTGCGAGACCGTCCTGCACGCCATCGCCGGACACGACCCGGAGGATCCCTACTCGGCCGACCAGCCGAAGGGACCGGCGTCGGACGTCGACGCGGTGCGCCGTTACAAGGTGGGCTACCTGAAGCTCGACTTCGAGAAGATGGGGAACCCCTCGGTCCAGCGCGCCTTCCACAGGGCGCTGGTCGATCTGGCGCGGGGCGGCGTCGTGGCGGAGGAGGTGAAGCTCCCCGATCTGCCGTTCGAGGCGGTGACCGGGATCATCCTCAGCTCCGAGGTGTCGACCGCGTTCGAGGAGCTGGAGCGCGACGGCCGGGTGACGCAGCTCGCGAACCCTGCCGCGCGCCTGTCGTTCGTCTCGTCGCGCGCGGTGCGCGGCGCCGACCTGGTGAAAGCGGAGCGCCTCAGGACGCTGTGCCAGCGCGCCATGGCCGATCTGTTCGCGCGTTACGACGCCATCCTCTATCCCAGCGAGATGCACACCGCGTTCGGCGCGGAGCAGGACTTTTCGGAGATCGCCTGGGCCGACCCCGGCGGCGCGGCCGGAAATCTCTGCGGCCTGCCGGCGTTGTCGGTGCCGTGCGGCTTCGGGGACGACGGCCTGCCGGCCGGTCTGGCGGTGCTGGCGGGGGCGTTCGACGAACCCAAGGCAGTCGCCGTCGGACGGCTGTACCAGCGGATCACCGACTGGCACACGCGCCGTCCGCCGATCGACCCGGTGTCCTGAGGGAGGGGCCGTGGATCCTAAAGGACGGATCGCCCTGATCACCGGCGGCGCGCGCGTCGGGCGCGCGGTGGCGGAGCGTCTGGCGGAGCGCGGCGCCGACGTGGCGATCACCTTCCGCTCGTCGCGTGCCGCGGCCGAGGAGACGGCGGCGGCGGTCCGCGCCCGCGGCCCGCGCGCCCTGCTCGTGGAAGCCGATCTCGCCCGTCCCGAGGCGGCCGAGTCGGCGGTCGATCAGGTGCGCTCCGGTCTCGGCGGCCTCGACATCCTCGTCTGCATGGCGTCGGTATACCGCAAGACGCCGCTCGCCGCCCTCGACGACCGGGCCTGGCGCGAGAACCTCGAGTCCGACCTCGGAAGCGTCTATCGCCTGGCGCTGCAGGCGGCCCCGGTGATGCAGTCGCGCGGCGGGGGACGGATCGTCGCGTTCGCCGACTGGTTGCCGGCGAGCGGCCGGCCGCGTTATAAGGGATACCTGCCTTATTACGTGGCCAAGGCGGGGGTGATCGGACTCATCGAATCGCTGGCGCTCGAGCTGGCGCCATCCATCCTGGTGAACTCGGTCGCTCCGGGTCCGATCCTCGCCCCTCCCGGAATGGGGGACGAGGAGCAGCGCGAGGTGATGCGGGCCACGCCGCTCGGCCGCTGGGGCGGCCCCGAGGAGATCGCGCGAGCCGTCCTGTTCCTGATCGAAACCGAGTTCGTCACCGGCGAATGCCTGCGCGTCGACGGTGGACGGCATCTCAATTGAGCCTCACAACGGATCAACGTCGCTACCGATCAAGGAGAAACCCGATGACGTCCGGACCGAACCCCATGCTTCGCCGACCCCATTTCGCGGCCGGGGCCGCCCTCGTCCTGCTGGCCGTCGCGGCGTCCGGCATGCCGGCGCGCGCGGCCGACACCTACAACATCGACCCGAACCACAGCAACATGGGGTTCAGCATCCGCCACTTCTTCAGCAAGGTGCCGGGGCACTTCACCAAGTTCGAAGGGACGATCGTCTATGACGCGGCGGACGTCACCAAGTCCACGGTCAACGTCAGCATCGACGCGGCCAGCATCGACACCAACGTCCCCGATCGCGACAAGCACCTGCGCAGCGCCGACTTCTTCGACGCCGAGAAGTTCCCCAAGATCACCTTCGCCTCGACCAAGGTGAAGTCGGCCGCCGCCAACAAGCTCCAGGTCGAAGGCACCCTCACCATGAAGGGTGTCGCCAAGCCGGTCACCCTCGACGTCGACGTGCTCGGCATGGGTCCGGACGCGTGGGGCGGCTTCCGCAGCGGCTTCGAGGCGCGCACCAAGGTCAACCGCATGGACTACGGCGTCTCCTGGAACAAGGCCCTCGAAGGGGGCGGAACCCTACTTGGCGAAGACGTCGAGATCCTGCTGAACGTCGAGGCGGTCAAGCCGAAGCCGGCCGAGCCTCCCGCCAAGAAGTAGCCCCGGGTCGTTCGTCCTCACGTGGCCGTTCGGGGTCGTGGTGACCCGGAACGGCGGCGGCAGCGCGCCGACGTAGAGCAGGTCGTAGTCGACCTCCGCCCGCAGCGAAGGCCAGCCCTCTCCGTACGCCGCGATGCCGGTCACGTCGGCCAGGAACCCCGGCGCCAGGTGCGACAGGTCGACCTCGGCGTGCGCTCCGGGGATCGGCGTGAACGAGGCGCCCGAGACGTAACGGCCCACCGACACGGTCAGACGCTCGGTGGCGGCGTCGTACCGGCCCTGGACCAGAAGCGGCGTGTCGAACGGCAGCGCCACCTCCGCGGACTGGAAGGCGAAGTTGTTGAAGGCGTTGCCCCCCACCGCGCCCCCGAAGATCGACGGGCTGACGAACGGGCCGCCGAACTCGGTGACGTTGGCGAAGTAGTCGGCTTCGACGAGGTCGTACGCGTCGGAGGGGAAGAGCGTGCGCCCCAGTCCGGTGGTGTGCGCGTTCCAGAGCCCGAACGCGATCTGGGAGAAGCCCTGGGGAGCGGGGTGTGACCGCGCCGAGCGGATCGTCAGGATGGCCCCGAATTCGAAGTCCTCGTCGGTCGACAGGACGGTGCCGAGCGGCGCCGACAGCCGGCCGGTCGGCAGCGTGGTGTCGTAGAGGACGCGCAGCGTGCCCGGCCGGTCGCCGGCGAAGTGCGGCCGCTCCTTCCCGATCCAGGTGAAGCGCGAGACGACGTCCCCCTCGGGCTGGAAGATCGAGCCGGCGAGGGGATCGGTGCCGAAGCGCGCCACGAAGACGGGCCCGGAGGGCTGCGCGGCGCCCGCCGCGCCGGGCACGGCGAGCAGCAGGAGCGGCAGGAGCAGCGCGATGCGGATCGGATTGGAGCGTGTCATGAGGACCTCCTGTCGGATGCGATGCGGTTGAAAGTTCACAGCGTGCGTGTCATCACGGCCAGCGAGACCGGGGGAAGCCGCAGCGGCACGATCGCGACCAGGGCCCCGGTCGCCCCGTCGAGAATCAGGAGCCGCGGAGCGCTGTCGCTGTGCTCCGCCAGGACCACGAAGCCGTCGTCGGCGACCAGGCTCGCGAGATAGTCGGGGGAGTCGTAGACGGTGCCGAGGACGTCGCCGGTCCCGGGGTCGAACGCCTTGAGCCGGTTGTGAAACGCGGCGTCGGTGACGACCGCGTAGCCGCGCGCGGCGGAGGCGATGGCGACCGCCGAGACGTTCCCGCCGAGCGCGTCGTCGTCCACGATCAGGCCGCGCGAGGCGCGCGTGGCCGGGTCGATCGCCTCGATCCCGCCGCTGAGGGTCTGCGTGTTGAGCCCCGGGAAGATCCCCGCCAGGCCGACGTAGATCAGCCCGGTCTCGGGCGAATAGACCAGCGACTCGAACGGATTCTGTCCGGCCAGGTCGATGACGCCGACCACGGCGCGGGCGGCGGGGTCGATGATCGCCAGCCTCCCGTTCATGAACTGCGTGAACGAGGCGTTGGCGTCCTGCAGCGTCACCCAGAGCAGCCCGTCGTGCAGCAGGACCTGATCGGCCCGCGGCAGGTGATCGGCGTTGCGCGCCAGCGGCTGCAGATCGACGTGATCGAGCAGCGCCCCGTCGTCGAGATCGAACAGCGCGAGGTCGTCGTAGGGCGGCCCGTACCGGGTCACGAACGCGACCCCCGCCTTGGCGGCCGGCCCGCCGGGCGACACGCCGGCGGCGGCCGCGTCGAGAACCGCCAGGTCGTGCGGGTTCGAGCCGTTGCCGGTGGATTCCTGGAAGACGGTCTTGAATCCTGCCCGCGGATCGAGCCCCTGCAGGTTGTCGAACGACAGCCGGTTGACCACGATCGGCCGCCCGTCGGCGACGCGCGCCACCGGATCAGAGCTGATGCTCTCCACGTTGTCGGCCAGCGACGCCTGGCTGTCGTAACGCAGCTCGACGAGCGCCGCCTGGCCGAGCGGGCTCGAGAGGTCGGTGCCGGCGACCAGATAGCGCCGCCGCCGCACCGCCGTGAACGGACCCGTCGTCGTGGTGCCGAGGATCTCAGCCATTCCGCCGATGCGCCGGGCGGGGGACTCGACCAGGCCGTGCAGCGACAGGACGAGGTTCGCGGTGCCGAACTGGATCGGGCCGAACAGATCGGTCTCGAACGCCGGGCCGTCGATGGAGCCCTGCATGACGATCGGCTGCGGCACCACGAACGGCTGGACCATCCCTCCCGCGGTCACGCCGACGACCCGGAGCGGGGCGCGGAAGCGCGGGTCGGCGTCGCGCACCGTCGGATCGTCGAAGGTCGCCTCGAGATCGAGGGTGATGCCGGCGTAGTCGAGCCCGCCGATGGTCACGTGCGCATCCGGGAAGCTCACCATCACGTCGTAGATCGGATCGAGACGGCCGGCCGGTCCGGGCAGGGGATCGCCGCCGTCCGCGCCGCCTCGGGGCGCGCAGGCCACGGCCCCGGCCGCGACCCCGGCCGCGACGAGCACGGCCAGGAGCGCCGCGGCGCGGAACGGACGGCCGCCTCCGCGCGCCGCCGGGCCGGGAAGGCCGTCGCGCCGGGGCGGCATCGACCGGGGCGGCATCAGTACGACCATGCCAGCCGTCCTTCGAAGGAGCGGCCCGGGAGCGGGAAGCGGGCCACGTCGACCGTGCGGTCGTCGAACAGGTTGTGGATCGCGAAGGTCGCCTCGATCCGGTGCGCCAGGGGCAGGCGGTACGACAGGTCGTGCAGATAGCGCGCCGGCAGCCGGCCGCTCTCCGAGTTGGGGGTGTCGACATAGTTGGCGCCGACGTAGGTGAATTCCCAGGCCGCGCGGCCGGGACCGATCGCGAGTCCCGCGCCGGCGTTGAGCTCGTCGCACGGCCGGCCGGGGAGCAGGTTGCCGGAGGAGTAGGCGTCGCTGGCGTCGACCGCGCGCTGGCGCACGGCGCTGAGGGTCCCGTTGAAGCGCCCCGCAGCCAGCGCCATGGACAGCTCGACGCCGCGGACCAGCGCCTCGCCCGTGTTGCGCGCCTGGACCGTGCCGGGGGAGACCGCCGTGTAGACGATGAGGTCGGAGGCGCGCGTCTCGAACAGCACCCCTTCGAGGCGCAGCTGCCGCAGCGCGCCGTGCGTGGGCGCGATCTCGGACGTGAGGCCGAGGTCGAGATTCACGCCCCGCTCGGGCTGGAGCGCGGGGTTGCCGATGACGCTCCCCTGATCGCCGTACAGCTCCGACAGGTCGGGCAGCCTCAGGAACGAGCCGGCGTTGGCGCGCAGCGCCAGCCGATCGGAGAAACGCGCCAGGAGGCCGATCTTCCCGGTGGTCGTGGCGTCCGAGACATCGTCGGAGGGCGACGTCACCGAGGTGATCCCGGGCGTGAAGCGGCTCTCGTATCGCTCGTGACGCAGCGAGGGGTTGACCACGATCCGTCCCGCGGCGAACGCGATCTGATCCTCGATCGTCGCCGCGGCGATCCGCCGGCCGGCCTCCGAGTGATCGGGTGGCGCGGACGGGGTGTCGTCGTGGAGGGCGGCGCTCTCGTCGCGCAGGGCTCCCATGAAGGAGAGCGCCTGGTGCGGCGTCAGGACCCAGGTGCCGCCGGTCTCCAGGCCGATCGACCGCATCCGGGTGTCGGTCTTGCGCGGCGCCCATCCGATGTCACCCGAGGAGCCGTCGAACGCCTCGGCGTCGAAGGTCCCCTGGAGGCTGCCGCGCAAGAGCAGCCGGCCGCCCGCCAGACCGGGCGCCTCCGCGCCGGCGCTGAGCAGGCTGCGACGCACCGAGGCGCGCGAGCTTTCCGAGGGCAGCGCGTCGAGCCCGGACACGCCCTGGCTCTTGCCCATCAGGTCGGCGAGCAGCGTGACGCGCGCCGGACCGGCGGCGAGACCACCGCGCAGCAGCGCATGGAGGCGGTCGAAGCCGTTGTTCACGCGCCGGGCGTCGACGTCGTCGGTCGGATCGAAAGGAGTGCCGTTGTTGTCCAGGTAGGTGAAATCGCCGTCGCTGGTCGCGCCGTCGATCGCGGCGAGCCAGTCTCCCTTCTCGCCGCCGCGCGCGTACGACCCCGCGACCTGGGCGGTGGCGTACGAGCCGTACGACGCCGACGCCTCGCCGTGCGCGCCCGGTCCCGGGGCGCGCGAATGCAGCAGGATGGCGCCCCCGATCGACGCCACGGAGAGGGAGGCCGGGGTCACGCCGCGGTAGATCTCGATCGAGTCGAGCTGGACCAGCGGGATGTCGGCGAGGTTCACGGCGCCCCCCAGGGCGCGGTTGAGCGGCACTCCGTCGAGGTAGACGGCGACCTGCTCGGCGCTCGAGCCGCGGATCGAGACGGTCGCGAAGTCGCCGCCGAGCGACTTGACCTGCACGCCCACCGCCTCACGCAGGAGGTCGGGCAGGGTCGTGATCCGATCGGCGTAGTCGGCCGCGTGGATGATCGTCGCGAACGCGGTCGGATCGGCGGCGGCGCGGTCCGATTCGCCCGAGACGGTGACCGTCTCGACGGACGCGGCCGGGAGCGGGGTGCCGGCCGGTTCGGCCGCCGGGGGGGGCGCGGGGGCAGGCGGACTGGATTCGTCCGCCGCGCCCGCGTCCGCCGCGCCGGCGCGCGCCGCGCCCGCGGCCGCGATCGCCGCGACCAGGAGCGGCCAGACGCGGGCCGTCCGTCTCACTGGCAATCGCCGGAGGCCGGCACGCGCGGCTCGAAGGCGCTGGAGAATCCGTATCCGAGCCCGGTGCCGCGCGGCGTCTGCCGGACGAGATAGAAGTACCCCTGCCCGACTGCCGGGAGGGCGGCGTCGAGCAGACCCCGGTTCGACAGATCGGTCGAGTCGTTCTCGATGCAGGTGACGACTCCGAGGTCGACCATGCCGCCGATCGAGCGCAGCGCGCCGAGGCCGCCGCGCACCAGGTCGTAGGTGACGCCGGGTCCGAGCGTGCTCCAGCGCACGAGCGTCGGGGTCGCTTCCGGGACCTCGAGGTCGATCTCCGGCAGGAAGAACGGCTGCGTCGAGGCGCTCTTCGGATCGCGGCAGGTGGCGACCTCCTCGCCGTCGGTCACGCCGTCGCCGTCGCTGTCCGGGTCGGCGGGATTCGTCTGGTACAGGTGCGTCTCGAGATCGTCCGGCAGTCCGTCGCCGTCGGTGTCGGGCCCCGGCAGGAGCGGGCGCGCGTGCAGCGCCACCACGGCGTCGAGGTCGAAGCCCTCGGAGGATCCGGGGTTGCCGATGGCGAGGTTCGGGTCGGTGATCCGGATGAAGCGCGCGCGGGTGAGGCCGATGGCGGCGAGATCGAACGCGTCGCCGCCGTGACCCGACACGCCGCCGGGCGCCGAGACGTCGAAGACCAGAGGGTCGTCGGGGATCGTCCAGTTGCCGGTGAAGCTCGGCGTCAGCCCCGCGAGTCCCTGGAGCTGGGCGACGAGCGCCCGGTCGCTGCACGAGGTCACGACCTGCGCCAGCGCCGCCGCCGAATAGGGGAAGGCGTGGAAGGTGACGCCGTCGTCGCTCGCCTCCACGACACCCGGCTCCGCGAAGACGCTCCACGGATCGGCGGCGCCGGCCGGGACGGCGCTGCAGAAGAACGGGTTCTCGAAGACGACGAAGTCGGGGCCCGGGCCGTCGAGGATCTCGTTGTCGGTGAAGCCGAGGGTGATGGAGCCGCCGTGACCGAGGGACAGGACGGTCAGCGAGCCGGTGGTCGGCGTGGCGTTGCCGGGAGGCCCCAGGACGATCCCCGGCTGCCAGGAGTTGAACGCCGGCGGGGCGCTGATCGACCCGACGGCGTAGACCACGATGCGGTCCGGGAAGCAGTCGCTGCCGACGCCGGCGGCGGCGGACGAAAATGACGCGAGCGCCAGCGCGACGCAGGCGAGCGGTGCGGCGCAACGAGCGCCGTAAGGCGTGACGGCGCGCGCGGCGGCGGCGATACGGGTGAGAGCGGCGAAGCGACGACCCATGGCGACCTCCCTCGAGGCAATGGGCGCGCGACGGAACCGCTCGGAAAATGCAAAAGCCCCGGGCTCGCAGGGGGAGGCGCGACCGGGGCTTGACCAGCGTGCCTTTCCCGCGAAAGGTCCGTCACGTGCTCGATGTCGCGCGCGGGTGTCCTGGCTTGCGGCTCTCTACTGACCGGCCCTTCCCAGGAGCCCTGGGGCTCCCAGTGGGATTCTCCGGCGTTCGCTACCGCTTACAGTTGCGGGGCAGCGGGGGATTCGCACCCCCTTCCCTCAACCTCCCCCGCGGCCGTGCCGGGCCGCGGGGATCACGCGCGACATATTGTCAATGAACGACCACGGTCTTATACGCCGGCGGCGCCGGCGCTGTCAACGCGCTTCGAACGGGGGGTCGCCGGCGAGCAGGAAATCCTTCAGGGCCGCCAGCAACTCGTCCGGCGCCTCGACCATCGGCAGGTGACCGCAGCGCTCCAGCACGACGAGCTTCGAGCCGGCGATCTGGTTGCGCGCCGCGCGGGCGGCGCTCGGGGCGGTGATCTCGTCCTCCTTGCCCCACACGATGAGCGTCGGCGCCGCGATCGGCGACAGGTCGTCGGCGAACCCCTCGCCGCGCCGGTACGACTCCAGCATGCGGCTGATCGCGTAGCCCGAGCCGGAGCGCACCCGCTCGGCGAACATCTTGCGCGCCGCGGCGTCGGTCGCCCGCGTCGCGTCGTCGTAGTACATCAGCGTCAGCAGCCGGTGCGCCTCGGCGAGGGTGTCGAAGTCGAGGGCGCGCAGCACCTCGGGGTCGTAGTTCGGCTTGTATCCGGCGCCGCTCACCAGCACCAGCCGCTCGACCCGCTCGGGATGCAAGAGCGCGAACAGCGACGCGACCCGCCCACCCATCGCATGCCCGACCAGGCTCGCCTTCTCGAGACCGACGGCGTCCATGAACTCGGCGAGAAAGTCGACCAGCGTCCCGGTCGAGTAGTCGAGCAGCGGTTTGTCGGAGGCGCCGAAGCCGATCTGATCCGGGACCAGGACGCGCAGACCGGCGGCGAGCGCGGTGGCGGCGGGGCGCCACGACTCCGAGGTGCCTCCCAGGCCGTGCAGGAAGATCACCGGCCGGCCCTGACCGCCCTCCAGGTAGTGCACGCCGAGGCCGAACAGCGCCGCGGTCCGGTTCCCGAGTCTCGCGGGCGTCACGCGGACGGCCGGGGGCCGCGGCGGGCGGGGCGTCGCGTCGGTCGCGGCCGGCTCGGCGGCGCCGATCGCCGTGACGGCCGCCGCCAGGGCGAGGGCCGTCACGAGCGCGCCGCGGCGACGCGGGCGCCGGCCGCTCACGCGCGCGCCGCCCGCGCCGGCCGGCGCCGGCGCTCGGCCGCGATCCAGCCCGTCACGCGATTCTCCAGGATCGGGAGCGGCAGCGGTCCGGCCAGCAGCACGGCGTCGTGGAAGTCGCGCAGGTCGAAGCGATCCCCGAGCGCCCGCCGGGCGCCGTCGCGCAGCTCGCGGATCGCCAGCTCGCCCAGCTTGTAGGCCAGCGCCTGCGCCGGCCAGGCGATGTAGCGATCGACCTCGACCGCGATGTCGTGACCGGCCTTTCCGGCATTCTGCTCGAAGAAGGCGATGGCCCGCTCGCGCGACCAGCCGAAGGCGTGCAGGCCGGTGTCGACCACCAGACGGACGGCGCGCCACATCTCGTAGGTCAGGCGGCCGAAGCGCGAGTAGGGGTCGCGATAGAGTCCCAGCTCGGCGCCGAGCGACTCGGCGTACAGACCCCATCCCTCGACGAAGGCGGTGTGATGCCCGTGACGGCGGAACGGGGGGAGATCCTCCAGCTCCTGGGCCAGGGCGATCTGCAGGTGATGGCCCGGCACCGCCTCGTGCGCCGCCAGCGCCTCCATCTCCCAGGTGGGGCGCGACGCCAGGTCATAGGTGTTGGCGTAGAAGTAGCCGGGCCGGCCGGCCGCGGCCGAGCCGGGATGGTAGTAGGCGGTCGTCTGCTCCTTCTCCGAATAGGACGGCACCGGCAGGACGCCGTACGGCAGACGCGGCAGGGTGCGGAACAGCCGCGTCAGCGCCGGGTCGATGCGCTTGCAGATGTCACGGTAGGCCGTGAGGATCTGCTCGCGCGAGGCGAGGAAGAAGCGCGCGTCGGAGCGCATGAAGCTCAGGAAGGACGGGAGGTCGCCACGGTGATCCGTCTCGCGCATGGTCTCGAGCATCGCCGCGCGGATGCGCGCCACTTCCGCGAGACCGGTCTCGTGGATCGCCGCCGGGGCGAGGTCACGCGACGTCATCAGCCGCACCAGGTGCGCGTACCACGCCTCGCCGTCCGGCAGGACGCAGAGCGCCAGCGAGGCGCGGGTCTTCGGCAGGTACTCGTCGACGAGACAGGCGTGCAGCCGGCGGTAGGCCGGAACCACGACCTCGCGCGTGGCGCGGAGAATCGCGTCGCGGACCCGGCGTCCCGCCGCGCCGTCGAGCTCGGCCGGCAGGTCGGCGAGCACCATCGTGGCGATCGGCGTGGTGGCCGGGTCGTCGGCGATCTGGGCCGCCACCTGGCCGGGGACCATCTGCATGATGGCGCGCGGCGGCGTCAGGCCGCGGGCCGCTCCCTCGCGCAGCACCGCGATGGTCTGATCCACGAGCGTTCCGATGGCGGCCAGCCGAGCAGCGACGTTCTCGAGATCCGCCGCGGTCCGGCGCGGCGCGAGCCCCATCAGGTCGGCGACCTCCTGGTGGATGCCGCTCATCTGGTTGAGCGGCAGCATCTCGTCGTGGAACCGGAGCCCGTCGACCGTCAGCCCGGTCTCGTAGAGGAACAGGTCGAGGTCCATGCGCGCGGCGGGGGAGAGGGCCCGGCGATCGATCGCCCGCGCGCGCTTCTGCAGATCGCGGTAGTACCCTCCGCGCCGGTCGTGGGCCTCGAGCGAGACATCCGACCATCGATCGTCGTAGCGCGGGTCGCCGACCAGCGTGGCCAGGATCGGGTACTCGCGCAGGCGCCATTCCCAGTCGCGCTCGAGAAGCGTCCTCAAGGCGGCGTCCGCGCCGGCGGACGGGGGCGGCGCCGCGGCGCGCCGCGCGGGGGCCGCGCCCCGGGCGCGCGCGGACGGGCGCCGGGCGCGGGGGCGGACGCGGGGGCGGACGCGCGGGCGGACGCGGGGGTGGACGCGGGGGTGGACGCGGGGGTGGACGCGGCGACGAGCGGGGCGGCTCATCCGCGCCACCCGCCCGGAGCTTCGGGGACGTCTGTCGCCGCGGTCGAACGTGGACTACAATGCGCGGGCATGAAGGATCCAGATCCGCGGGATCGATCCCGGCCACCGTTCCGAATCCTGTTCGTCTGCACCGGCAACTCCGCGCGCAGCCAGCTGGCGGAAGGTCTCGCGAACCACCTGGGACAGGGTGACGTCGAGGCGCACAGCGCCGGCACCATGCCCGCCGGAGTCAACAACCACTCGGTCGCGGTCATGCAGGAGCGCGGCATCGACATCACGCACCAGCGCTCCAAGCGGATCGACGAGGTTCCGGGGCCGTTCGATCTGGTCATCACCTTGTGCGACGCCGCAGCGCTCCTCTGCCCGACCTCGGTGCGCGACTATCCGATGGAGCACTGGTCGACGCCCGACCCATCGTTCGTGCCCGGCGGTCCCGAGGCGGTCCACCAGGCGTTCCGCCGCGTGCGCGATCGCCTCGAGCTCGAGATCACCGCGCTGATCGAGAAGCTGCGCAAGGGCGAGCGTGGCGCCGGTGGGACGCGCACCGGCGCCGCGACCCGCAGGGAGCCCGGGGTCACGAAGCGGGCGGCTCGTCGCTGACCACGGCCCGGCCGGCGTCCTGCAGCACCTGCAACGCCTCGGACGCTTCGCCGTCGGGGACGTAGACGGCGAACGGCGTGGTCAACGGGGGAAGCAACCCCGCGGCCGGCGTCGTCGATCCATCGGGGTCGACCGCCGAGGGTCGTCCGCCTTCGTCGAGCCAGGCCAGCACCGGATGGAAGCCGGCGCTCGTCAGCAAATCGTAGATGAGCGACGCCTCTTCCTCGAGCGGCGCCTGCGCGACGCAGCGCGTGCCGGAGAACAGGTCGTCGCAGGATGCGCACCGGGTTTCGCCCGGGGCATAGTCCTTTCCACAACGCGCGCAGCGATTCACGCAGGCATGCTACGCCGCCTTACGCGGGGGCGTCAACGACCGGCGGTCGGAGCCAGGCCGAAGAGCCGCTCGAGATTGCGCGTCGCCGCCTCGCCGATCGCGTCGGAAGAGATTCCCTTCAACGCGGCGATCGTCTCCGCCACGTGGATCACGCGCGCCGGCTCGTTGCGCCCGCCGCGCAGCGGGTGCGGGGAGAGGTAGGGCGAGTCGGTCTCGATGAGCAGGCGGTCGAGCGGGGTGGCGGCCGCGGCGTCGGCGAGCGCCCCGGCGTTCTTGAACGTGACCGGGCCCGCGAACGACAGGAGGAACCCGGTCTGCAGCGCCCGCGCCGCCTCCTCCGGCCCGCCCGAGAAGCAGTGGAAGACCCCGCCGCCGGCCGCCGCCCCCTCGTCGCGCAGGATGGCGAAGGTGTCGTCCCAGGCCGAGCGCGTGTGCACGACGATCGGGAGGCGGAGCGTGCGGGCGAGGGTGATCTGCTCGCGGAAGACGGCGCGCTGCTCGGACGGCGGCGACATGTTGTAGTGGTAGTCGAGCCCGATCTCGCCGATGGCGACCGACTTGGGGCGCCGCGCCGCCCGTTCCAGGGCGCGCGCCACCTCGAGGCTCCAGTCCTTCGCCTCGTGCGGGTGGACCCCGGCGGTGAAGTGGATGAAGTCGTGGGCGGCGGCCAGGTCGGCGCACCGGTCGGCGTCGCCGATGCGGGTCGGGACGGTGACGATGTGCGCCAGGCCGGCGGTCCGGGCTCGGGCGATGACCGCGTCGCGGTCGGCGTCGAACCGGGCGTCGGTCAGGTGCGCGTGGCTGTCGCTCGCGATCGGCACGCGGTGGGCGGCGCCTACTTGACCCGCCAGCCGGCCGGGACCGCGGGGTCGGCGGTGGTCAGCACGACCGGGCTGCCCGACGCGTCCGACGCCGCGAGCAGCATTCCCTGGGACACGATGCCCCGGAGCTTCGCCGGCTTGAGGTTCGCCACCACGACGATCGTCTTGCCCACCAGCGACTCGGGCGCGTAGGCCGCGGCGATGCCGGCGACGATGGTGCGCGTCGCGGTGCCGACGTCGACGGTCAGCTTCAGGAGGCGATCGGCGCCCTCGACGCGCTCTGCCGCCAGGACTTTCGCGGTCCGCAGCTCGACGCGCGCGAAATCGTCGATGGTGATCTCGGCGGGAGCGCCGCCGCCCGCCGTCGCGGCGGGTCGTGCCGACGCCGGAGCCGGTTGCAAGGGCGCCGGGGCGGGCGGGGATCCATCTCGGGTCTCCATGCTGATCTCCTTGTTCGGGGCCGCCCCGGCGAGCCAGGCGGCCTTGTCGATACGGGGGAAGAGCGCGGCGCCGCGGACGGTCCGCGCTCCGGGGGAGAGCGCCCCCCACTGGAACTTCTCGAGGCGCACGGCGGTCACGTCGCCTGGCGCGCCGACGGCGCTCCAGAGAGCCTGCGCCGAGGCCGGAATGACCGGCGCCACGAGGACGGCGACGATGCGCAGCCCCTCCGCCACGTCGTAGAGGATGGTGTCGAGCGTCCTCGCGGCGGCGGGGTCGCGCGCCAGCTTCCAGGGCTCGTGCTGCACGATGAACCGGTTCAGCGCTCCGACCAGGTCCCAGACCCGGCCCAGGCCGGTGTGGAACGAAAGGGCCTCGAAGTCGGCGATCAACCCGTCCCAGGCGGCGCCCGCCGTCTTCCTGAGTTCGCCGTCGCCCGCGAAGGCCGCGTCGGGCGCGGGCAGCACGCCGGCGCGGTAGTCCTCGATCATCTTGAGGGCGCGGCTCGCGAGGTTGCCGAGATCGTTCGCCAGGTCGGTGTTGACCCGCTCCACGAACGCCTCGTCGGAGTAGGAGGCGTCCTGTCCGAAGACCATCTCGCGCATCAGGAAGTAGCGCAGCGGATCGACGCCGAACTCCCGGATCAGGGGCAGCGGATCGACCACGCCTCCCTGCGACTTGGAGATCTTCGCCGCATCGCGCAGCCACCAGCCGTGCGCCACGATGCGCCGCGGCAGCGGCTCGCCGGCCGACAGCAGGAACGCCGGCCAGTAGACGGCGTGGAAGCGGAGGATGTCCTTCCCCATGAAGTGCATGTCGCACGGCCAGTAGCGCTCGTAGAGCCCCGCCCCGGCACCGTACCCGAGGGCGGTGACGTAGTTGCTCAGCGCGTCGAACCAGACGTACAGGACGTGCGACGGATCGCCCGGGAACGGGATCCCCCAGGTGAAGGTGGAGCGGCTGATCGACAGATCCTTGAGGCCGGCGTCGACGAACGCCACCACCTCGTTGCGCCGCGTCTCCGGGAACACGAAGCCGGGCTGGTCGCGGTAGTGCCGGAGCAGCGGCTCGCGGTAGCGCGACAGGCGGAAGAAGTACGACTCCTCCTCGGTCCATTCGACCTTGTGCCCCTGGTCGGGGCAGCGGCCGTCGACGATCTGGTTCTCGGGATAGAACGACTCGCACGAGGTGCAGTACCAGCCGGCGTAGCGGTCCTTGTAGATGTCTCCCCGCGCCTGGATCTTCGCGAACAGGGCCTCGACCCCGCGGCGGTGGCGGGGCTCGGTGGTGCGGATGAAGTCGTCGTTCCGGATGCCGAGCGTGGTCCAGAGGTCGCGAAAGCGCTCCACCACCTGGTCGGCCAGCGCGATCGGCTCGATCCCGCGTGCCCTGGCGGCGCGCTCGATCTTCTGGCCGTGCTCGTCGGTCCCGGTCAGGAACCGGACGTCGCGGCCGCGCATGCGGGCGAACCGCGCCACCACGTCGGTGACCACGGTGGTGTAGGTGTGGCCGATGTGCGGGACGTCGTTGACGTAGTAGATCGGCGTCGTGACGTAGAAGGGGCGGGACGGAGGTTCGGGGCTCACTCCGGCTCCCAGTACACGGTGATGAAGCGGTACAGCTCCGACTCGAACGACTTCTGGTGGTAGCGGTTCAGGGTCCGTCCCATTTCGGGCGCGGCCGTGAGAACGCGCAGGTACTCGTTGACCATCGCGTCGACGTCCCCCTTGGCGGCCAGGGTCCGCAGCACCTTCTCGGTCTCGAGGGCCGGCTTCCGGACCCCCGGCTGTCCGCCCGCGCGCGTCGCCAGGTCGATGGCGCCCGAGGTGACCTCCATCGCGATCGACAGCATCCGCCCGGCCCTGGCCTTGTCGTAGATCATCGTCGTCTCCTTGCCGCAGCGCGCGGCCGTCGGGGGACCCGGGCGCGCCGCCGCGCGGCCGCGCCGGGCCGGGCGGCCGCGCGGCGGGCCGGCCGGAGCCGGCCGCCGGTCCGGTCGTGGTGCGCCGCCACCGCCGCGCGCTGCACTTCCTTCAGCGGCACGTCGTGACGCAGCGCCAGGGCGCGGCAGTCTTCGTACTCGGGCGTCGCCTGCATGACCACGCCGTTGTGCACGCTCACCTTCATCCGCACCGGGCCGTACGGGGTGCTCACCGTGTCGAAGCGGCGCGCCATCTCGTACCGCCCCATCGGCAGGTAACGGAACCCGATGGTGGTGGTCTCGCGGAAGATCACCTCGGCAGCGATGTCGAGAACGCGCTCCGGGACGATCACCGTCGCCATGGTGCCGGGGCGGTTCTTCTTCATCTGGATCGGCGTGAAGAACACCTCCAGCGCCCCGACCGCGAACAGACGCTCCATGAGATGGCCGTAGAGCTGCGGATTCATGTCGTCGATCGTCGTCTCCATCACGACCACGGTCTCGCGCACCGCGCCTTCATTGATGAGATCGCCGTACAGAGCGCGCAGGAGGTTCGGGTGGTGCTCGTAGCGCCGCGAGCCGGCGCCGTAGCCGATCTTGCGGATGCGCATCGGCGGCAGCACGCCGAAATCGCTCGCCAGCGTGGTGACCAGCGCGGCGCCGGTCGGCGTCACCAGCTCCCCCTCGACGTGGGTCGCGTAGACGGGGCGGCCGCGCAGCAGCTCGGTGACCGCCGGCGGCGGCACCGGGAAGGTCCCGTGCGCCATCGACACCAGCCCGCGTCCGACGTGCAGCGGCGAACAGACGACGCGCGGCCAGCCGAGCGCCTCCATGCCGATCATCGTGCCGACGATGTCGACGATCGCGTCGACCGCGCCGACCTCGTGCAGGTGCACCTTCTCGGCCGTGACGCGGTGGACGCGCGCCTCGGCGCGCACCAGCCGGCCGAAAGCCTGCAGCGCCTTGTCCTGGACGGCGGGGGAGAGACGGCTCTTCATGATGAGGGCGCGGATCTCCGCCAGGCGGCGCTCCGGCTGGCGCGTGTCGGAGAGTGTCACGTCGACCTTGGTCCCGGCGAGACCGGCGAACGTCGCGCGCCGCGAGGCGAGCGTGTAGCCGCGCACCGGGAGCGACCGGAGCCGGTCGCGCAGGTGGCCCAAGGACACGCCCAGGTCGACGAGGGCGCCCAGCATCATGTCGCCGCTGACGCCCGAGAAACAGTCCAGATAGAGTCCGCGCATCGCGGCGGCAGGATACACCAGCCCGCCGCCCGCCGTTGACACTCTCCGCGGCGCTTCCGTATAGTCGCCGCGGTTCGCACGCCCACCATCGACATCGGAGCCGTCGCCGAATGGGTTCGGGAGCGCTGTTCCGCACCAAAGGCGTGGATCAGATCACGCGCGAGGCGGAGGACCGCGAGCACTCGCTGAAGCGGACCCTCACCTGGGTCGATCTGACGATGCTCGGCATCGGCGCGGTCATCGGCACGGGGATCTTCGCCGCCATCGGCACCGCGACCGCGGGAAACGCCGATCGACCCGGCGCCGGACCCGCGATCATCGTCTCCTTCGTGGTCACCGCCGTGGCCTGCGTCTTCTCGGCGCTGTGCTACGCCGAGTTCGCCTCGATGATCCCGATCTCCGGGAGCGCCTACACCTACGCCTACGCGACGCTGGGCGAGACGATCGCCTGGATCATCGGCTGGGACCTGATCATCGAGTACGCGGTCGGGAACATCGCCGTGGCGATCTCGTGGGCGGCGTACTTCAACGACGTCCTGGCCCACACGATCGGCCGGACCATCCCGGGGTGGCTGGTGACCGACCTGCGCACGGCGCTCAACACGCCCGACGTCGTGAACCAGGCGCCGCGCCTGTTCGGGATGCCGATCGTCATGAACCTGCCGGCGGTCCTCATCGTCGCGCTGGTCACCTGGGTCCTGGTCATCGGCGTGAAGGAGAGCGCCCGGTTCAACAACGTCATGGTGGGGATCAAGATCCTGATCCTCATCCTGTTCGTCGTCGTGGGCTTCAAGTACGTCCAGCCGGCGAACTTCCACCCGTTCTTCCCGGGCGGCTGGTCCGGCGTGCAGGCGGGGGCCGCGATCATCTTCTTCTCGTTCATCGGCTTCGACGCCGTCTCCACCGCGGCGGAGGAGACCCGCAACCCGAAGGTCGACATCCCGCTCGGCATCCTTGGCTCGCTGTTCATCTGCACTGTGATCTACGTCGCGGTGGCGGCGGTCCTGGTCGGGATCATCCCCTGGACGCAGCTCGGGATCGCCGACCCGCTGGCGGCCGCGCTGGCCTTCATCCACAAGGACTGGGCCGCCGGCATCGTGTCGTTCGGGGCGGTCGTGGCGATGACCGCGGTCCTCCTGGTGTTCCAGCTCGGACAGCCGCGCATCTTCTTCTCGATGTCGCGCGACGGGCTGCTGCCGAAGATTTTCGCGCGCGTGCACCCGCGCTACCGCACGCCGCACGTCACCACCATCTGGACCGGGATCTTCGTCGCCGTCTTCGCCGCGTTCGCGTCGCTCGACGAGATCATCCAGCTCACCAACATCGGCACCCTGTTCGCGTTCGTCCTCGTCTGCCTGGGCGTCATGGTGCTGCGGCACACCGACCCCGATCGCCCGCGGCCGTTCCGGATGCCCTGGTTTCCGCTGCTGCCGATCTGGGCGGCCATCATCTGGTTCATCCCCGGCGCCGCGTTCGCGACGCCCGACGTCGGGACGCGGGTCGAGTACGGCGTGGTGTTCCTGGTGGCGCTGGCGGGCGCGGGATTCTCGGTCGTCGGCCTCACCGCGCTGCTGCGCCGCCGGCCGGTGCCGAACCTGGCGCGCACGGAGTTCTCCCTGGCGGGAATCGCCTCCTGCATCTACCTGATGCAGGGGCTGCCGATGGTGACCTGGTGGCGCTTCCTCGGATGGCTGGCGATTGGTCTGTTCATCTACGCCCTGTACGGCGCGCGTCACAGCCGGTTGCTGCCGCGACCGATCCCGCTCCCGCCGCTGATGAACTGGCTGGCGCCGCTGACCGTCGTGCTCGCGCTCGCGACCTGGTGGCTCCTGCCATACCCGACGGGTCTGGTGATGCCCTGCCTCCTGCTGTTCGCCTGTTCGTTCGTCGCCCTCTACCTCATCAACTCCGAGCGGGGCGGCGCGACCGGGCCGCCGGCGGCGCCGCGGTGAGCCGGCCCGGGCGGCGCGCCCCCGGCGCGCTGCGGCTTGAGTGTGCGGTGCTGCTCGCGGGTGCGGTGCTCCTCGCCGGGGCGCGCGCCGGCCGCGCCGACGAGCGGCCGAAACCGGGCGCCCCCGCGGCGCCGGTGGTCACAGCGCTGCGCTGCGGGCACCTTCTCGATGTGACCGGCGGGAGGACCGCCGGCGCCTCGACCATCGTGGTGCGCGGCGAGACGATCGAATCGATCGGCGCGGCGGGCGCCGCGGTGCCCGAGGGCGCCACGATCATCGACCTGTCGCGACTGACCTGCCTGCCGGGGCTCATCGACGCCCACACCCACACCTTCCTTCAGCCGGGGGACTACGACGTCCAGCTCCTGAAGCAGTCGTTGCCGCGCCGCACCCTGCAGGCGGCGGCCGCGGCGAAGGCGCTCCTGCTCGCGGGGTTCACGACCATCCGCGACCTCGAGACGGAGGGGGCGATGTACGGCGACGCCGCGTTGCGCGACGCCATCGCCGACGGTCTCGTGCCCGGCCCGCGGATGCAGGTGGCGACGCGGGCCATCTCCACCACCGGCAACTACGCCCTTCTCGACTACGCCCCCGAGGTGACGGTCCCCAAGGGGGTGCAGATCGCCGACGGCGCCGACGGCATGCGGCGCGCCGTGCGCGAGCAGATCCAGTACGGGGCCGACTGGATCAAGATCTACGGCGATTACCGGCGCTTCCGGCCGACCGGCGAGATCGAGGACCTGCGCGTCACCATGACGCCCGAGGAGATGGCCGCCGTGGTCGACGAGGCGTCGCGCCGTCATCGGCCGGTGGCGGCGCACTGCTACGGCAACGAGGCGGCGCGGCAGGCGATCCGGTCGGGGGTGCGCTCGATCGAGCACGGGCTGTTCCTCGACGAGGAGACCTTCCGGATGATGAAGGACAAGGGGGTCTGGTACTGCCCGACCCTCACCGCCTACCGGACCTCCTGGGACGAGCAGAAGACCGAGGCCTGGAAGAAGGTGGCCGACGGGCACCGCGAGTCGTTCCGCCGCGCGCTCAAGCTGGGGGTGCGCATCGCCTCGGGGAGCGACGCCGGCGACTTCCCGCACGCCGGCGCCGGTCGCGAGCTCGAATTGCTGGTCGAGTACGGCATGACGCCGATCGAGGCGATCCGCGCGGCGACTCTGGGCGGCGCGGAGCTTCTGGGATGGCGTGATCGCGTCGGCGCGCTCGCCCGCGGCATGCTGGCCGACGTGGTGGCGGTCGAGGGCGATCCGCTCGCCGACATCTCCGCCGTCCGGCGGGTGCGATTCGTCATGAAGGGCGGACAGGTGGCGCGGGCCCCCGAAGCCCGCTGAGCCGGCCGCGGACGGCGCGGCACGATCCCCCGGCGCGGGCTCAGTCCAGGGCGCCGGCCGGAAGGTCGGCGCCGGCCACCACCAGGACCTGGCGATCCAGGGTGACGTAGCGCCGCGCCGCATCCTCCGCGGCGTGCCGATCGACCGCGTGGATGAGATCAGCGACCCGGTCGGGAAACTCGAATCCGAGCCCCTGGTACTCGCTGTCGGCCAGCAGACCCGCGGCGCCGGCGTTGGTCTCGAAGCGGCGCGGCAGCACCGAGGCCATCGCCTGCTTCGAATCGGCCAGCTCCTTCGGCTTGATGCCGGCGCTCAGGAACCGCGCCAGGGTCCTGCGGATCAGACGGGTGGCGCGCACCACGTTCTCCGTCGCCACGCCGGCGCGCACCACCACCGGGCCCGCCCCGAGACCGGCCCAGACGTACGAGTGGGCGTAGTAGGCGAGACCTGCGTTCTCGCGCACCTCGAGCCCGAGACGCCCGCCGATCCCGAACTCGCCGAGGACGCTGTTCATGACGAGCGCCGCCTGGAGATCGGGGCCGCGCCGGCGCACCGCGGGAACGAAGCCGAGCGCGACGTCGGCCTGCGTCTTGCCCGCGATCGGATGGATGATGGCGCGCACCCCGGCGGGTGGCGGCGCGTCAGGGAACGGCGCCGGGCCCGCGCCACCGTCGCCGGCCTGCCGCGGCCCCCGGCCGGGGGCGGTCCAGGACGCGAAGTGACGCGCCGCCAGATCGTGCGCCGCGGCAGCGGTCACCTGGCCCGCGATCACCAGGACCGCGCCGCGCGGGATGCAGCGCGCCGCGTGGAACCGGACCAGGTCGTCGCGGCCAAGGGCCTGGACACCGGCGCGCGTTCCATGGATCGGCGCGTGGTACGGATGTCCCTCGGGGAACAGGCTCTCGGCGAGCAGGTCGTCGGCGCGCGCGGTGGTGTCGCAATCGCGCTCGGCGAGGTCGGTCAGGATCCGGGCCCGCTCTCCCTCGACCTCCGCGGCGGGGAATTCGGGCGCGGAGACGATGACGCGCAGCCGCTCCAGCGCGAACGGCAGGTGTCCCGGAAGCATCCGCAAGGTGACGTCGAGGCCGTCGAGCCGGGTGCGGGCCAGGAAGGCGGCGCCCAGGTTCTCGAAATCGCCCGCGATCCGGGCGGCGGTCAGCCCTCCCGCGCCGCGGTCGAGGAGCCGGGAGACGAACGCCGCGGCGCCGGGCTTGTCCAGGGAATCGAATCCCGAGCCGGCCGGCAGGATGAGATGGACCGCGACCGATCGGGTCGCCGGGTTCGGCCGCGCGATGACCGCGAGCCCGTTGTCGAGCACGACCCGCCGCGCCGCGACCAGCGATTTCGGGCTCACAACGCCGCCGGCGCGCCGGCCGTCGCGGCCGGCTCGAGGATCCCGACCGTCCGGTGCGCGGCGTCGAGACGGGCGGCGGCCGCGCGCGTCACGGCGGCCGCCGTGACGGCGGCGACGCGGCGGGGGAGATCGAGCCAGATGCGGTGCGATCCGATGGTCTCGAAGAACCCCAGCTGGTGCGCCGCGTCGGTGACGCTCTCGCTCTCGAGCGCGTGGCGCGCGAGGATCTGATTCTTCGAGCGCGCCAGGTCCGCCGGCTCGATGCGTCCGGCCCGGAGGGCCTCGACCTCGGCGACGATGCCCGCCTCGACGCTCGCCGGCGTGACGCCTTCGCGCACCGTCGCCTGCGCCATATAAAGAAAAGGATACCGGGTCGGGATGAGCGTCGTCGCGATCTCGCTGGCGAGGCCGCCGTCCACCAGGGCGCGCCAGAGACGCGACGCCTTGCTCGGCCCGCGGCCCTGTCCGCCGCTCCAGGCGTTGACGCTCGGCCCGCCGGCCAGGATGCCGTCGGCGACCAGGAGCGCCGCGAAGTCGGCGTCGGCCGCGGCGGGCGCCGGCCAGGCGAGGCTGACGTAGGCGGCGCCCGAAGGGCGGCGCACGCTGACCCGCCGCTCGCCCGCCTGGTCCGGCTCGATGGTGCGCACGGTGGGAGGGGACGGTCCCTTCGGCAGCCGCCCGAAATGCCGTCGCACCAGCCGCAGGGCGTTTTCGGGATCGAAGTCGCCGGCGGCCACCACGATGGCGTTGCCGGGGACGTAGAACGATCGATAGTGCCGCACCAGGTCCTCGCGCGTGATGGCGCGCAGGTCGGACACGTAGCCGATCGTCGGCCAGCGGTACGGGTGGGCCTGGAGGGCGGTCCCGGTCACCTCGCGATCGAGGTAGGTGCGCGGGTCGTTCTCGCCACCCTGGAGCTCCGAGATCACCACGGTGCGCTCGCGCTCCACCTCGCGCGGGTCGTAAAGGCATTCACCCATGCGGGAGGCCTCGAGCCGCAGCATCTCCTCGAACGCCCCCGCCTGCACGGTTTCGAAGTAGGTGGTGACGTCGAGCCAGGTGTAGCCGTTCCAGACGCCGCCCGCCAGCTCGACCCGGCGCGTGATCTCGTCCCGGCCGAAGCGCCGCGTCCCCTTGAAGTTCATGTGCTCGACCCAGTGGGAAATCCCGGTGATCCCCGGCCGCTCGTCACGCGAGCCCACCCGGTACCAGCACCAGAGGGAGACGAGCGGCACCTGCCGCATCGGGCGGAGGAGCACGGTGAGACCGTTGCGCAGCGTCGCGACGATCGGCGCCGCGGACGAAGAGGAGCGTCGCGTCATGCGGCGTATGGTATGTCAGGTGCCGTACAATGAGTCCCTTCATGAGCGCGCGATGATCGGGGAACGGTCCACGACTCCGGGTTCCGCCTGGCGCGATCGGCCGATGGTCGAGGTGTGGCGGGGGGAGCGGGTCGAATCGCTGCATCACGGGGCCGCCGTTCTCGTCGACGACGCGGGCGGCGTGGTCGCCGCGCTCGGCGACCCGGGTCTGGCGACCTATCTGCGCTCGTCGGCCAAGCCCGCGCAGGTCCTGCCCGTGATCCTCTCCGGCGCCGCGGAGCGCTTCGGCTTCACCGAGTCCGAAATCGCCGTCATGATCGGTTCGCACGGCGGCGAGCCGTTCCATCTCGAGGCGGTGCGCTCCATCCTGAAGCGCGCCGGGATCGGCGAGGAGGCGCTCCAGTGCGGGGCGCACCCGCCGTTCTACCGTCCCGCCGCCCGCGCGCTGCGTCTCGCGGGACAGGAGCCGTCGGCCCTGCACAACAACTGCTCGGGGAAGCATGCCGGCATGCTGGCGCTCGCGGCGCATCTCGGCGCGCCGATCGGCACCTACCTCGAGCCGGGCCACCCGGTGCAGCAGCGCATTCTCGAGGTCGTGGCGCGACTGGCCGGGGTCGCGGCCGGCTCGATCGGGACGGCCGTCGACGGCTGCTCGGCGCCGACCTTCGCCATCCCCCTCGAAGCGGCGGCGACGCTGTACGCAAGGCTCCTCGCGCCCGAGGCGCTGCCCGAGGATCTCGGGCGTGCCTCGCGCCGCGCCGTCGCCGCGATGCGGCGCTATCCGGAGATGGTGGCGGGGACGGAGAGGCTGTGCACCGATCTGATGCGGCAGGGCGGGGACGGGTTGATCGCGAAAATCGGCGCCGAGGGCTTCTACGGGCTCGGGTACGTCCGCGGCGGCCGCGGATTCGGCCTCGCGATCAAGATCTCGGACGGCGACGGCGACAGGGCGCGTCCGACGGCGGCGATCGACGCGCTTCGCCAGCTCGGGGTCCTGACCGGGCCGGCGGCGGACGAGATCCTCGCGCGTCACGTCGGACCGATCCGCAACCACCGCGGGCTCGTGGTGGGCCGGGTCCGGTCCTGCTTCGCCCTCGCTCCGGGCGCCTGATCCGCCGCCCGGACGCACGCGGAGCCCGTGCTATACTCATCGCCCATCGTTCCTTCGGGAGCGCCGCGGTGGCCCTCCCGTCATGGAGTGAATCCAAAACCTTCCGTGCGGCCCCGACGTTCCGCCCGCGCCCTCGTGCTCGCGCTCGCCCTCGGAGCGGCGCTCCTGCCGGCCGTCCCCGCGCGGGCGCAGAAGATGCCGTCGATCGGTCCGTCGCAGGGGCTGCGCCCCGGCAACCTGGCGTTCGATTTCACCGGCAAGGATCTCGACGGGCACCCCTATCACCTCAAGGATCTCCGGGGACAGGTGGTCCAGGTCGTCTTCTGGGCGACCTGGTGCGTCCCGTGCGTCGAGGAGATCCCGGCCATGCGCCAGGTGTACGCGAAATACCGCGATCGCGGCCTCGTGGTGCTGGGGGTGGTCGTGCCGGCCGATCAGACCAAGACCGGGGTGCGCGAGTTCGCGACCCAGCACAAGATGGACTATCCGATCGTCTGGGACGGCGCGGACGCGATCGTGAACCGCTACCGCATCGACGCCATCCCGCAGATCTTCCTCATCGGCCGTGACGGCGTGATCCGGTACGCGGGGGGCGAGCTCCCCGAGGGATACGATTCGATCCTCGAGTCCGCTCTCGCCCAGGACGTGCCGCCGCGGGCCGCCGCCCGGTGACCGCCGCCCGCCGGCGGGAACGGGCGATCCTCATCGGCGTCAGCCGCGCCCGCGGCGATCGCGCGGCGCTCGACGAGCACCTCGACGAGCTCGAGCGACTCGCCGCCACCGCCGGGGCCGCCGTCGCGGCCCGCCTCGTGCAGGAGCGCGGCGTGGTCTCCCCGGCGACTCTCCTGCGCAAAGGGAAGGTCGAGGAGCTCAAGAGCCTCTGCCTCGAGCACAAGGCGACGCTGGTCATCTTCGACGAGGATCTGAGCCCGGCGCAGGTGCGCAATCTCGAGAAGGAGACCGAGGCCACGGTCCTGGATCGCTCGGCGCTGATCCTGGACATCTTCGCGCGGCGCGCCCGCTCGCGCGAGGCGCGCACGCAGGTGGAGCTGGCCCAGCTGCGCTACCTCTTGCCGCGGCTGACGAGGCAATGGACGCACCTGTCGCGGCAGGCGGGCGGCATCGGCCAGCGTGGTGTGGGTGAGACGCAGCTGGAGAGCGATCGCCGGCTGATCCATCGCCGCATCGCGCGTCTGGCCGCCGAGCTGTCGACCATCGAGAAGGAGCGGCGCGAGCGGCGCAAGAGCCGTGACGGCGTGCCGCGTGCCGCCCTGGTCGGCTACACGAACGCCGGCAAGTCCACGGTGCTCAACCTGCTCACCGGGGCCGGGGCGTTCGTCGAGGACCGCCTGTTCGCGACCCTCGATCCCCTGGTGCGCCGCGTGGGCGAGAAGGGCCGCGCCTCGTTCCTGCTGATCGACACGGTCGGGTTCATCCGCAAGCTACCGCACCATCTGGTCGCCTCGTTCCGCAGCACGCTCGAGGAGGCGGCGGACGCCGATCTCCTGGTGCACGTCGCCGACGCGTCCTCGCCCGCGATCGCGGATCATCTCGAGACCACGCGCGAGACGCTCGAGGGCCTGGGGCTCGGCGATCGCCCCGCGCTCATGGTCCTGAACAAGGCCGATCAGGTCGCTCCGGACGCCCTGGACCGGCTCCAGGCGGGGTACCCCCACGCCCTCGCCATCTCGGCGCTCGATCCGGGCGACGGGATCCGCCTCATGCGCGCCATCGAGGAGAAGCTGTCGACCGGGGTGATCGAGGAGACGGTGTCGCTGCCGCTCCGCTCGGCGGGGATCCTGGCCCGGCTGTCGAGCCTCGTGCAGGTGACCGGCACGCGCTACACCGCGGAGCAGGTGGAGGTCCGGTTCCGCTCCCGGCCCGAGACGCGCGAGCGGGTGGCGCGGCTTCTGGCCTCCCCCGAGGCGTCGCCCGCCGGCGCGCGGCGGAAGGTCCAGTGAGCGCGCGTCCCCGCCGGGCGGCGCGCGGTCGCAGGCTGCGCGTCGCCGTCGTCTACGGCGGACGCTCGGTGGAGCACGAGGTCTCGCTGGTCTCGGCCAAGGCGATCATGGCGGCGTTGGACCCGGCGCGCTACGAGGTGCTGCCGGTCCTGGTGTCTCGCGACGGCCGCTGGAGCGCGGGGCGTTCGGGCGCGAAGTCCCGGTCCCTGGCGGGGGTGAGCGAGCTGCTCCGTTTCACCGGGAGCGGCGCCCGGTCGGTGGACGTCGTGTTCCCGATCATCCACGGCACGGGGGGGGAGGACGGCACCCTGCAGGGGCTGCTGACGCTGGCCGGCCTGCCGTTCGTCGGCGCCGGCGTGCTCGGCTCGGCGCTCGGGATGGACAAGGCGGCCATGAAGACGATGTTCCAGGAGGCCGGCCTGCCGATCGTGCGTTACCGCGCCGTGTCGCGGCGCGAGCACGACGCCGCCGCCGCCGGGATCGAGTCCATTCTCGAGCGTCACTGCGGCTATCCCTGCTTCGTGAAACCCGCCAACGGCGGCAGCAGCGTGGGTATCTCGAAGTGCCGCGATCGGGACGGGCTGCAGCGCGCCCTGCGCCTGGCGTTCCGATACGACCACCGAATCGTGGTCGAAACCGCCGTGGACGGGCGGGAGATCGAATGCAGCGTGCTCGGGAACGAACACCCCGACGCCTCGGTGGCGGGCGAGATCGTGCCGGCGGGGGAGTTCTACGATTACAAGTCGAAATACGCCGACACCGGCTCGCGGCTGGTGATTCCCGCGCCGCTGAGCCGCGCGCAGCAGGCGCTGGTCCGCGACCTGTCGATCCGCGCCTTCCAGGCGCTCGACCTGGCGGGGTTCGCACGCGTCGATTTCTTCGTGGAGCGGGGGAGCGGCGCCGTGCTGTTGAACGAGGTGAACACGCTTCCGGGGTTCACGCCCATCAGCATGTATCCCAAGCTCTGGGAGGCGAGCGGGCTGCCGTTCCCCCGCCTGGTCGATCGGTTGATCGCCCTGGCGCTGGAGCGCCATGCCCTGGGTCGCAGGCTGGTGACCACCTTCGGGCCGGGGGGGCCACGGGGACCGAGGAAGGCCGGGGCGCCCCGGCGTCGGTGATCGGCCGTTCGCGAGCCGCGGTCGCTTGACATTCGTCGCGAGGGATCTTAATTATCTCCAGGTCATCGGCGGCCGGATCGACGATGCCGCGGACGACAGGGACCATGCTCGACACCAACGTCCTCGTCCTCAACAGGCTTTTTCAGGCGATCCAGGTGACATCGGTTCGCAAGGCCTTCTGTCTGCTCTACAAGGGACAGGTCCGGGCCGTGAATCCCGATTACTCGACCTGCGCCTGGGAGGACTGGGTCGACGTGCCGCCGCAGCCGGACGACGAGGTGATCGTCACGCCGACCATCAAGGTCCGCATTCCACGCGTCGTCCTGCTGGTCGATTTCGATCGCCTGCCGAGGCACGAGGTCCGCTTCACGCGCAAGAACATCTTCTATCGCGACCGCAATCGGTGCCAGTACTGCGGCGACAAGTTCCAGACCCGCGACCTGAACCTGGACCATGTCGTGCCGCTCTCGCGCGGCGGGAAGTCGACCTGGGAGAACGTCGTCTGCTGCTGCATCCCGTGCAACTCCCGCAAAGGCGGGTCGCTGCCGGAGGAGGCGGGCATGAGACTCGTGCAGTCGCCGGCGCGGCCCCGGTGGCACCCGCTGGTGAAGATCTCCCTGGCCTCCGGCCGGTACGAGGCCTGGAGGAACTTCCTGGACGCGGTCTACTGGAACACCGAGCTGCGCGAGGACTGAGTCAGGCTCTCGCGGCGCCGTTGTCCGACCCCGGTTGCCCGGCCCTCCAAGGCGGCCTATCCTGTGCACCCGTGACCCGATGACCTATTACGACCGCGCGGACTCCCGATCCCAGGTGATGCTCGGTGGGCGAGTGACCCCGGGCATCCGGGCGCTCATGATCGCCAACGGCGCCGTCTTCCTGGTCCAGATGCTGACGCTTCGGGTCGGCGGTACGGCCATCGAGCCGCTCTTCGGCCTGCAACCCGAACAGGTCATCCACAAGCCGTTCTTTGTCTGGCAGCTGGTGACCTACATGTTCCTGCACTCCACCGGGTGGATCTTCCACGTGGTGCTGAACATGTTGATGCTCTGGATGTTCGGGGCCGAGGTGGAGCGGGCGTGGGGGACCCGGCCGTTTCTGAGGTACTACTTCGTCTGCGGCATCGGGGCCGCCCTCACGACCTGCGTCCTGTTCCCGCACAGCCTGACGATCGGGGCCTCCGGTGCGGTGTTCGGAGTCATGCTGGCGTACGCCCTGATGTTCCCCAACCGGCAGATCCTCTTCTGGTTCATCTTCCCGATGCGCGCCGTGAGCTTCGTGCTTCTCTGCGCCGTCATCGAGATGGCCCAGCTCCTCGAAATGCAGGACGGCATCGCGCACATCGCGCATCTCGGCGGGATGCTCTTCGGATACCTGTACTTGAAGCGGGCCTGGCGTATCCGGCCGTTCCTGTCCGAGCTGCACTGGAGGCTGAGGCGGCGGCGCTTCCGCGTCGTCGATCGGCCGGACCAGACGCCCCGCCCCGACCGGCACTATCCGTACCACTGAGGGAACACGGGGCGGGCACGAACCCGCCGGTCACCCGGCGGACGCTTCAATCAGCGGCAGGTCGACCCGAGGTAGTAAGAGGCCGAGGCCGCGAGGGCTTCGGACGGGGTCACGCCATCGGCCTGTATCCGGGCCACGAGCCATGCACGACCGCCCCCATCGAACCCGACGATGCGCTGCACGGCGTCGCCGACGCGACCCACTCCGACGAGCATCGTCGAGCAGGCGGGCTCCGAGGCGACGCCGATCGACGTCGAAATCGACGGGCCCGAGGTAATCACGATCGGCACGTCTGTTCCGCCCTCGATGCCGGGTGACTGGTTCGCCTTGCCGGGGAGAACAGGGGGCAGACCTGGACCGACGCACGGCGCATTGTGCTTCGGTCCGCAGACACCGATGATCGGCACGTCGGTTCCGCCGTTGGGCCTCAAGTCGCGGCCGTTCAGGATGGCGGGGCCGAGCAGTCTTGGTGCGGCGAACAGTCGCCCGGTGCCGAGGTCCAGCGGCGCGTAGAAGACCTTTGCGTTGTCACGCCAGAAAAACAGGTAGGCACCGGCCGAAGAAACGCCGACGGCCGGGGAGCGATCGTTTCCGGGGCCGAAGGTGACCGGGCGCGGGTCGCTCCAGGAGCCGGAATCGAACCGGCTCCAGGTGAGCTTCATCGCCTGTCCGTCCCAGTGACTCCAGATGAGAATCGGAGCGCCGCTGCGGGGATCGGCTGCCAGGACCGGAGTCACGTCGGGTTCGTCACCCGAAGTCGAGGGCACCACGCCCGTCCGCACCCCGAAGGCGTCTGTGTACGTCCAGGACAGACTACGGCCGTCCGTGGACGGGGTCTTTCGATCGAGTCCCACGGCCTCGACCGTCAGCGAACCGCCTCCGGGAACGGGAATGGACGAAGCCGCCAGACAGGGGGCCATCGACGCGGCGGTCAGGACGGTGATCGCCGCCGCCACCCGCCTCCATGCATCGCGAAGCCTCTGTCTCATGGCACGCCGCCTCAGACCGGATTCTTCAGGTTGATGATGCTGCTGACGTCGAAATTCCTCAGGAAGTCCTTGATCACCGGAAGGTGAGGGAAGAACTCCTGCAGCCGGTCGAAGTAATGGTCGCTCTTCGCCTCGTCTCCCTTCAGGAGGTGGATTTCCCCGAGGAGGTAATAGCAGTTCTTCTGAATGTCCTTGTAGTCCTGCTGGATGGCGAGCGTCAGCGCCTGCTCGCCGTGATCGCCGGCTAAGACCAGCTCCTTCGTCTGCATGTAGGCGAAACTGAGATCCTGGTGGCTCTCGCTCACGCAGCGAACGTTGTCGTTCTTCTCGGCGATTGCAAGCGCCTGATGAATGATGGTGATGCCGCGCCGGTACTTTTTCTTGAGGAGCAGGCAGTACCCGAGATTCTCGGTGATCGTATCGATCGGCCAGGACGCTTTCCGCTCCCCGCGCTTGCCCAGCGCGAGAGCGACCCGGAACTCGGCGACCGCGTCGTCGAGGTAGCTCTTGTTCATGTAGATGTTGCCGATGAGGTTGTGGCAGGAGGCTTTCCACGCCGGGTTGTCGATCGCCTCGCAGGCGTTGAGGGCGCGCTTCGCGTACATCAGCGCCCGATCGAGCCGGCCCTGGCGTCTCAGGGCGCTGGCGATGTTGAACGATGTACGGAAGACGATCTGGGGCTCGCGGGTCCGGAGGAGGATCTGCCTCAACCCGCGCTCGGCTTCCTTGATGTCACCCGCCGCCAGCCGGGCGGTGCTGAGGTTGCAGAGAGCCTTGACCAGGAGTGCCTGGTCGGCCATCTCCTCGGCGAGGGCGATGGCCCGCTCGAAATTATCGATGGCCCTTCGGAAGTCGCCCCTCCGGACGAATTGCTCGCCCGCCTCGGTGAGGTCCAAAAAACTGGCCTGAGTCTCGGCGTCCATCGGGAGCGGCCCTCAGTTCCCCTTGCGGTTGCCGATCTTGTCTTCGAACTGGAGCTTGAATTGGACGTACTCGAGGACCTCTTCCTGCGCCCTGGGGCTGAGCCGGTGGAACTGGCGCAGGATCTCAGCGTCGCGTTCCTTCAGCGCGCCGGGGACCTCCTCGTGGAAGAATTCGGCGATGTTCATTTCGAACACAGAGAGGATACGGAACAGTGTTTCCAGGCTGACCTTGTACTCGCCGTTCTCCATTCGGCACAGATCGGACTGCTGGATGCCAATGCGAGCGGCGAGATCGGCCTGGGTCAGATCGCGGTCCTTCCGGAGTGCGCGGATTCTGGACCCGACGAGGAGGGATTGCTTCTTGAATTTAGCTGTCAGCATATGATTTCCAGAGGTTGATTGCCTCGAAATTGCTTGCAGGACAAGGAGTTCAGCCCGATGCGAGCGCAGCAATAATACTTGACACCGTTGCCGCCGGAACATATACTGCTGTTGTCAGCTCGCACACAGAACCCAGCTTGCCGTGTCAAGAGATCGATGGACGAGGCCAGAGGCAGCGCGATCACCGGCTCCCATCCTGTTCTCCGAGACATTGGATGGCGCCCTCCCTTGTGCTGCCCGGATTTGGAATCCGAAAGGCCTTACCCCTCGACCCCTCGGTTACGAGCTCTGGAGCCTCAAAAGCTCCATAAATTTGACGGAAATGTATTGCGATAATGAAATAAAGTCAAGCAAAAAGAAGGCGTCCCCGACCGGGTCAACCTGGCGGGGAAGGAGGTCCTAGACAGATGGCGAAGGGCTCGACCGACCGCAATTCCTGTGTCTCACGCTATCTCCACGAGATCAGCGAATTCCCCCTCCTGACCAAGGAGGAAGAGCACGCGATCGCACGTCGGATGGGTCAGGAAGGTTCAGGGGATCCGACCTACCACGATTTGGTCAAATCGAACCTCAGTTTCGTCGTCAAGATTGCCAGCGAGTACAGGAACATGGGACTCCCGTTCGAGGATCTGCTCAACGAGGGGAACATCGGACTGATCGAGGCGGCTCATCACTTCGATCCCACCCGCGGGACCAAGTTCATCACCTACGCCATCTGGTGGATCCGGAAATCGATCCTGAAAGCGTTGTCGCAGCACGCGGCCATGGTCCGCATCCCGAACTACCAGCTCAAGAAGGTCCGCAACGTCCGCAACACGGGACGGATGCTCTCCAAGGAGCTGGGGCGCGAGGCCGACCGCGAGGAGATCTCCAAGGAGCTGCGCGTCACCATCGCGAAGATCGACGAGATCCTGCAGATGAAGATGCGGGAGCTGTCGCTCGACGACAAGGTCGGCCGCGATCGCGACACGCCGATTTCCGATTACCTGGTGGACGGTCGCTCGGTGAACCCCGAGGACGAGCTCATCAAGCACGAGAACCAGGGTCTCATCCGCCTGGCCCTCAGGAATCTGAGCGACCAGGAGCAGACCGTGATCATCAACCGCTTCGGGCTCGAGGGCGGGCGGATCTTCACGCTCAAGGAAATCGGCGAGAAGCTCGGCGTATCGCGCGAACGGGTGCGGCAGATCGAAAGCCAGGCCAAGAAGCGCCTCAAGAAGGTGATCGGCCGCCAGCAGCGCACCGACGCTTCGGCTCCAAAGGCCGGTCGCCGGCGCAAGGTCTCGTTGCCGCGCGTCGACCCGGTCCACGACGTCAGCCACTGACAGCCAGAGAGAACCCATCCACAGCGCCCGCGGCGTCTCGTTGAACGCCGCGGGCCGCTGTGTTAATCTGCGCCCACGGGCGGACCGCAAACGCCCGTGCGAGAGGCCATGCGGCTCACACGCGACCAGGTCGAGTTCGTATCGCAGCACATCGTCCGGGGGCTCCTCCGGGACGAGTTCATCGCCGCCGACCACCCGGACAAGGTCATCGACGTCATCGCGCAGGTCGTGACCGCCGACCTCGAGGCCGAGGACCGGCTCAACGACGAAGTCCGCGAGATGCTCAAGAACTACGCCGATGAGATCAGCCGCAGTTCCCTCAACTACCAGGATCTCTTCCGCAAGGCCAAGGCCAAGCTCGCTCGCGAGCGGAAGATGGTGATCTAGGGTCCATCATGCGACTGAGCCACGAGCGTTGCGTCCATCTCTCGCACCAGGTCATCAACGTCCTGGAGGACGACGACGAGGTCGAGTTCCTGCACGACGCGAACGACATTCGTCTGAAGATCCTGCAGATTCTCGAATCGGAGATGGCCCACCAGGACGAGCTCGAAGAGGCGATCCGCCGACGCATCCTGTCGCAGCGGCGCGACCTCCCGGAGGGCAGCGCCGAGTACGACCTCCTCTTCCGCCGCTACTATGAAGAGGAGATGAAGAAGGTCAAGCGAGTCCGGGAGTAGATCCCCATCGCCCCGGCCGGCGCGCAACCCTCCATGAGCGCCTCCAGCCCACTCGTCGTCGGGACGGCGGGTCACATCGACCACGGCAAGAGCCTCCTCGTCCGCGCCCTCACCGGCATCGACCCCGATCGCCTGAAGGAAGAGCAGGAGCGCGGCATCACCATCGATCTCGGGTTCGCCCATCTCACCCTCGCCGACGGCACACGTGTCGGGTTCGTCGACGTTCCCGGTCACGAGCGGTTCGTGCGCAACATGCTGGCCGGCGTCGGCGGGATCGACCTCGTGCTCTTGGTCATCGCGGCCGACGAATCGATCAAGCCGCAGACCCGAGAGCACTTCGACATCTGCCGCCTGCTCCGCGTGCCGCGGGGGATCGTGGTGCTCACCAAGTCCGACCTCGTGGAGCAGGAGATTCTGGACCTGGTCCGTCTGGAGGTCCGCGAGCTCGTCGCGGGATCCTTTCTCGAGTCGTCTCCCGTGGTCGCGGTCAGCGGCCGGACCGGCGCGGGGCTGGAGGATCTGAAGCGCGCGCTCGCGGAGGCGGCAGCCAGGCTGCCGGGGCGCGCCTCGGACGGGTTGCCACGTCTTCCGATCGACCGTGCCTTCAGCATCCGGGGGTTTGGCACCGTCGTCACGGGCACCTTGATCGCCGGGACGCTCCACGAGGGTGACGAGGTAGTCCTGCTCCCGAGTGAGCTTGCCACGCGCGTGCGGGGACTCGAGGTGCACGGCCGTCCGACCCCGATCGCGACACCGGGACAGCGCGTCGCGGCCAACCTCCAAAGCGTCGAGGCCGGCGCCATCGCGCGCGGCGACCTCCTGACAGTGCCCGGCGTGCTCGAGCCGTCGCGCATTTTTGACGTCGAAATCGAGTACCTTCCGACCGCGGGCGGCCCCCTGAAGGATCTGTCACGCGTCGGGTTCCATCTGATGACGTCGGAGACGCCCGCTCGGGTCAAGCTGGTGGGCGGCGGATCGATCCCTCCGGGCGCGACCGCGTTCGCCCAGTTGCGCACCGAACGACCGGTCACCGCCATTCCGGGGGATCGCTTCATCCTGAGGAGGCAGTCGCCGCCGATGACCATCGCCGGGGGGACGTTGCTGCACAACGCGCCCCCCAAGCTTCGCCGCATGGCTCCCGAGACCCGGCGACGCTACGAGCAGCTCGCCAGTCCCGATCCGGCGTCACGCCTGCGATGGCTCATCGAGGAGGCGGGTCCCGCCGGATGCGACGCGGCGTTCCTGCGCAGCCGCACCGGCGTCGTCTTCGCCGCGTCGTCAGCCCCGATTGCGTCTCTGGTACGTGACGGCGTCATCCTGGCTCTCCCGACGATGCCGCCTCGTTACGTGGCGCGAGGGGAGATTGATGGGCTCCGGCGGGCCGTGGTCGGGGCGCTCGAGACCTTCCACCGGAAAGAGCCGCTGCGCGAAGGGCTGGCGCGCGAGGAGATCCGGGCGCGGATCTTCGCGGACAGCCACCCCGACGTCTTCAAGAACCTGATGACCGCCATGGTCGCGGACGGGACCCTGCGCCTCGAACGCGACCGTGCTGCTCTCGCCAGTCACCGGATCTCCCTGAGCGCGGAGGATCACGCCCTCCTCGATCGCCTGGAGAAGGCCTATCGCGACGCCGGCACCAACCCCCCCGAGCTCGCCGAGGCGACGAAAGCGGTCGGGATCGCGGCGCTGAAGGTCGAAAAGCTGCTGCACCTCCTGCTGTCGCGCGGCCGGCTGGTGCGGATCCCCGACGGGAAAGTCTTCCACGCGGAGGCGATCGAGGACCTCAAGCGCAGGTTGTGGAGCCGGGGCGCCGCGCAGGACTCGATCGACATCGCCGCGTTCAAGGAGCTGAGCGGCACGAGCCGGAAGAATGCCATCCCCCTCCTCGAATATCTCGACCAGGTCAGGGTGACGCGTCGGGAGGGGGATCGCCGCCGCATCCTCCCGCCGCCGCGCCCCGCCGAACCTGCGGATTGACAGCGTCGGGGGCGGGGTCTAAGATGCGTGCGAGGTGACGTGACATGGGTTCGATTGGGTTTCCGGAACTGATCCTCATTTTCATCATCGTTCTGCTAATCTTCGGCGGGAAGAAGATCCCCGAGCTCGCCCGCGGGCTCGGTGAGGGCATCCGCAACTTCCGCGAATCGCTCCACGGCCAGAATCCACAGGACGAAAAGAAGGACAAGCCCCAGTAAGGTCGCCGCCCCGTCGCAGGCCGCCGGGCCACGTTGCGCATGGCTCTCCGAACCTCGCACGATCCCGCGCCTCAAGTCCTCGAAGAGATCGCCTTCCAGAAGGCGACCGTCGCGCGGCTGCGCCGCGAGATCGGCGACGTCGACCGCAACAGCCGCCGCCGATACATCCGCGAGTTCTACGCCGAGTTCAGCCGATACGAAGCGATCTCCTCCTGGGACGACCTGGTGATCGCCTGCTACAAGGCGGACCTCGTCTATGTCGGGGACTACCATGCGTTGCCGGCGTCGCAGGAGTTCGCGGCGCGGCTGCTCGAGTCGATCGCGGTTCGCTCGCGCCGGGTCGTGCTCGGGCTCGAGATGATCTACGGGCGGCACCAGGCGCTGCTCGATCGCTTCATGCGTGGTGCGATGACCGAGCCGCAGTTCCTGAAGGCCATCCGCTACGACCTCGACTGGGGCTACGAGTGGAATGGGTTCCGGGGACTGTTCGAAGTGGCGCGGCGTCACGGTGTCTCGGTGTTCGGTCTCGACTGCGGGCCGCGCACCGGCTTCCAGCACATCCGCCGCCGAGATCAGTACGCCGCCACCCGGCTGGCCGGCGTCATCGAAGCGAACCCAGGAGCGCGCGCCGTGGTGCTGTTCGGCGAGTCGCACCTGGCGCGCACCCACCTGCCCGGCCGCGTCACCCGGCGGCTGAAGCGGAGCGGGGTCGAGAAGCGCTCCGTCCTCGTGCTGCAGAACCTCGAGGAGATCTCCTGGAAGATGGCGGAGGACGGCCTCAAGGACGTCGAGGTCGCACGACTGGCGCCGGACGCCTACTGTCACTTCAACACCGGCCCCATCGCCAAGTACGAAGCCTATCGCCGGACCATCGAGATCTGGAAAGGGGAGGCGGATCAGGACGATCAGGTCGATTTGACCTCGACGGTGCACGGGGTGATCGACATGATTCTGCGCTTCCTGCGCGTCGACAAGCTCACGCGCCGGGTGCGTACCCACGGGCGGACGCGCGAGCCGCTCGTCGACGTCTACCCCGAGGTCTACTCCGCCCTCGAGATCGAGGATCTGCGCGAGGTCCTGCGCGCCGCGGAGTTCGCGGACGACGAGATGCAGGAGGTCCTCGACCACGTGGGGCGCAACGGCTCGTGCTACGTCCCGCGCATCAACGCGGTGTTCATCGGCACGTTCAACATGGCGCACGCCGGTGAGGAGGCAGCCCACTTCGTCAATCAAGCGCTCAAGGGCGAAATCGACGGACGCCCGCCGCGGACCATGGCCCAGCACGACGTGTTCTACTCTTCGGTGATGGAGGAGGCGCTCGGTTTCTTCGGATCGAAGCTGGTCGACCCGTCGCGTAATCACTTCTTCGAGACCGAGTTCTACCAGTACTACCGCAAGGATCCGGCCGAGATCGAGGCGCACACGCCCTACACGCACGACGAGTTCAACGCCATCATCGGCTTCATCCTGAGCCACAAGAAGTTCGAGCGGGAGTACCGGAACTACGACGCGGTCCCCGAGGAGATCCTCGCCGGCATCCGTTCAGAGCCGCGTCGCGCCAACATCCTGGTTCACGAGCTGGGCTACTTCCTCGGGCAGCAGCTCCACGACGGCTACCGCGACGGGATCGTCGATCGCCGCGAGATCCTGGCCCTGTTCCGCACCTCGTTCCGGCGGACCGGGAGCGCGTTGCGGGCCTACCTCGCCCTGGCCGTGAAACTGGCCTCGGGTGCGGGCGGGCTGCACCCCGCCGGACGCGCCTGAAGGACACGGACCGGGCTCAGTGGCTCTCGGCCGGCTCCGGCGCCCGTGGCGGCCGCGCCCGTCCGAAGTCGATCGACAGTCCGTACGCCCGCATGCGCCGGTAGAGCTTCGGACGGGACCAGCCGATGAATCGCGCGGCGCGCGTCTTGTCCCCCTCGAAGTTGAACAGAGCCTTCTCGATGAGCATCTGCTCGCCGGCCTTGCCGTCAGCGCTGTACTGCGGCGCTTCCTCAGTGATCATCATGTGACGGATCCGATCGGGAAGATCGGGCGCCTCGATCCGCCCGCCGTCTCCGAGCGCGACGGCGCGCTGGATGACGTTCTCCAGCTCCCGGATGTTCCCGGGCCATTCGTGGGCCAGGAGCAGCTCGAGCGCGCCGGGGGAGCACTCCTTGCGCGGCAGCCCCGTCTCCGCGGCGATGCGGGCCAGGAAGTGCCCGACCAGGGCGGGGATGTCTTCCCGCCTCTCGCGCAGGGGAGGGAGGTGGATGGTGATGACGTTGATGCGATAGAGCAGATCCTCGCGGAACCCGCCCGTCCGGATGAGGGTGCGCAGGCTGCGGTGGGTCGCGGATATGATGCGCACGTCGATGCGGATGATGTCCTTGCCTCCGACCGGACGGATCTCGCGCTCCTGGAGCGCGCGCAGCAGCTTGCTCTGCATCCGCAGGCTCATGTCGCCGATCTCGTCCAGGAACAGCGCGCCGCCGTGCGCCAGCTCGAGAATTCCCTTGCGGTCGCGGTCGGCGCCGGTGAACGCGCCGCGGACGTGGCCGAACAGCTCCGACTCGAGAAGATTCTCGGAGAGGGCCGAGCAGTTTTCCGAGAAGAACCGGCGCGCCCGGCGATCCGAGCGCTCGTGGATGGCGCGCGCGACCAGCTCCTTGCCGGTGCCGCTCTCGCCGTGGATCAGGACGGGAAGCGAGCAGGCCGCCGCCTTGTCGATGAGGGCGTGGACGCGGCGCATGGCGTCCGTGCGCCCGATGATGCCGTGCGGCCCGGCGGGCGGGTCGACATGAGAGGCGACCGGCGACGACGCCGCGGCCGGCGGCGCGGGCCGGAGGCGTGCCTCGCCCGTCGCATGGAGATCGGGTGGCGTCAGGCTCAGCTCGAGCCCGGCGGACGGACCGGCGTGCGTCCGCCCGGGCTCCGGCACGCCGTAGAGAAGACCGCGGTTCATCGAGACGATGATCCGCTTGGCCGCCTCCTCGAGCATCTGCAGATCGGACAGGCTCATCACTCCCTCCACGAGCTCGTGTCGCTCGGCGAGTGTTCTGGCCTGGCCGCCGAGACGGCGCAGGTCGTCGAGCCAGGCGCTCAGGTCGAGACGTCGGGCGGGTGGCACGGGCATCAATCGGGTCTCCTTCCGTCGGCCGGCGGGCCGGTGCGGTCCCACACAGCAACGCCGATACCAACGGCCGCCGCGACGTCGCGTCAGGCACCCGTCGCGCCCAAGTGTCTGCCGTCATTCGCGATCCGGCCGGCGGCCGGCCGGGTGACACGGAGCGTCACAGCGCGGCCGTCCGGACGTCTGTCACACTGTGAGCAGGGGGATCGAGCCGTGTCACACTGCATGACGCCGCTTAGGGCAGCACATGCCGGCTGAAACGGCTCCGGGCGATCTGCGCGAGTACCTCGCCCTGCTGCGTCGCGAGGGGGGCCTCGTCGAGATCGACGCCGAGGTCGACGCGCGGCTGGAGGCCGCTGAAATCCATCGCCGTGTCGTCGCCGCCGGCGGCCCGGCGCTCCTGTTTCGCCGCGTGCGCGGCGGCGACCTTCCGGTGGTCACGAATCTGTTCGGTTCGGCGCGCCGCGTCGCGCTCGCGTTCGGACGCCGTCCGAAGGACCTGGTGGCGCGCGCCGCCGCCCTGCCGGAAACGCTCCTCCCGCCGACCGCGGCACGGATCTGGGCGCATCGCGATCTGTTGCGCGACCTGCTGCGCACCGGCACCCGGAGGAGCCGTGGCGGTCCGGTGCTCGAGACGATCGAGCGCCCGCCGCGCCTGACCGGGGTTCCGGCGCTGACCACCTGGGCGAAGGATGGTGGCCCGTTCATCACGCTCGGCCAGGTCTACACCGAGCATCCCGACGGACACGGCCACAACCTTGGTCTCTACCGTCTGCAGATTTTCGACGACGCCACGACCGGCATGCACTGGCAGATTGGCAAGGGAGGAGGATTCCATCACGCCGCGGCCGAGGAGCGCCAAAAGCCGCTGCCCGTGGCCGTCTCTCTCGGCGGACCACCGGCGCTTTTGCTGGGCGCCGTGGCGCCGCTGCCGGAGAACGTGCCCGAGCTGCTCCTCGCGTCGCTGGCGCTGGGCGGGCGCCTGCCAATGACCCGGCTCGGGGGATTTCCGCTGCCGATCCCCGCGTCGGCCGAGATGGCGCTCCTGGGCGAGGTCCGCCCCGGCGAGCGGAGGCCGGAGGGACCGTTCGGCGATCACTACGGCTACTACTCGCTGGCCCACGACTATCCGGTCTTCCACGTCGAGACCGTGGCCCGGCGGCGCGACGCCATCTTCCCCGCCACGGTGGTCGGCAAGCCGCGCCAGGAGGATTTCTTCATCGGCGACTACCTCCAGGAGATGCTGTCGCCGCTGTTCCCCGTCGTCATGCCGCAGGTGCGCGACCTCTGGTCCTACGGCGAGACGGGATACCACTCGTTGTCCGCGGCGGTCGTGCGGCAGCGTTACCGGCGCGAGGCGATGGCCGCGGCGTTCCGCATCCTGGGGGAGGGACAGCTCTCGCTGACCAAGTTCCTGCTGGTTCTCGACAGACCGGCCGACCTGAAGGATTTCCGCGCCGTCCTGACCGCCGTGCTCGAGCGCGCCGATTTCCGCACCGACCTGTACATCATGGGTAACCTGTCGATGGACAGCCTCGACTACGCCGGCCCGCGCATCAACGAGGGGAGCAAGGGGGTGCTGCTCGGCGTCGGAGAGCCGCGGCGCGAGCTTCCGCGTTCGTACGCAGGGCCGCCGCCCGCCGGCGTCGCGCAAGCGCGTGTCTTCAGCCCCGGCTGCCTGGTCCTGGAGGCGCCACCGTATCCGCGCTCGGCCGCGCAGGGCCGGCCGGCGGGCGACGTCGCGGCGCTCCTCGCGCACCCGTCGCTGGACGCGTGGCCGCTGGTGGTCCTGACCGACGACGCGGCGCGCGCCACGAAGAGCGTCTTCAACTTCCTCTGGACGACGTTCACCCGCTTCGACCCGGCCGCCGACCTCCACGGCCGCGCCGTGCGCCTGGAGCGGAACCACCCGTCGTTCGAGACGCCGGTGGCCATCGACGCGCGTCTCAAGCCGTGGTACCCGGAGGAGCTGTTCTGCGATCCCGGCACCGCCGCGCTCGTCACGCGGCGCTGGAAGGAGTACTTTCCTGCCGGCGGTGTCGAGATGGGGGATTCGGACCGCGGGCATCTCGACTAGACATCGCGCCTCGGCGCGCGGGAGAGGAATCGCCATGTGGAAGCCAACCGCGTTCATCGCGCTCGCGACGCTCGGCCTGGCCACAGGCCTGGTCTGGGCGCTGCAGACCTCGACGGAGTTCAACGCCAAGATCGATTTCACCAGGTACAAGACGTGGTCGTGGGGCCAGTCCGAGGTCCCTGCGAATCCGGTGGCAGAAAAGCGGATCCGCGACGCGGTCGAGGCCCGCCTGGCGGAGAAGGGGTGGACGAAGACCGACGCCGGTGCCGGCGATGCGGTGGTCTCGATCCACGGCGTGGTCAAGGATCAGGAAAGCTTCGACGTGCTCTACTCGGGCTGGGCGCCGGGATGGGGCGGGTCCGGTTACGGGGTCGGCAGCGGCGTCGGCACCTCGGTCCAGACGAAGGTGCGCTCTGGAACCCTGGTCATCGATGTCTTCGATGCGACGACGAAGACGCTCGTCTGGCGCGGGACCGCCGAAGGGACCCTCGGGCCGGCGAGCGAGGTCGACAAGAACATGAAGAAGATCGATCAGGCAGTCGAAAAGCTCCTGAAGAATTTCCCGCCGACACCCGCCAACGGTGCGCCGGGCGGGAAGCCGCCCGAACAAAAAACTCCCGAAGGAAAAGCGCCGGAGGGGAGCCGGGTCCCGCGGTGAAAAGGGATCGGGGGGCCGTTCACAGCGGTCCATGGCTGTGACATAATCCGCCGTCCTGATAACGGCAGTTCATCACCGAGGGCCGGCCCGTCCCGGTCGCGGCAAGAGGTTCGCAGATGAAGAGACTCGCGCTCGGTCTGGTCCTGGTCGTTCTCTTCGCAACGTCCGGTGCTTTCGCCCAGGCTTCGTCCAAGCCGATCGTGGGACACTTCGCGCTCGGCTACGCCGAGCCGCTGGGCACGGCCGGCGACTTCGTGGACGCCGGCTGGAACATCTCCGGCGGCGTCACGATGCATCCGAACCCGCAAAAGCCGTTCGGCATCCGCTTCGACCTCGGCTACTCCTGGTTCGATGCCTCGAACCAGGCGGTCGACTCAGCGAACGGCAGCGGGGCCATCACCAAGGTCGACGACGGATACGCCTCGATGGGCAACCTGTCGGTCGACGGACTGTACGAATTCGGCGGCAAGGGACACATCGGCGGCTACTTCGGGGCCGGGATCAGCTCCTACACGCGCTACTGGTCGCTGACGCGCGAGGCGATTGTGAGCGGCATCTATTGCGACCCGTGGACCGGCTGGTGCTACCCGTACACGACGGTGGGCGACGCCATCGTGGACAACGATCGTCTCACCAAGATCGGCTACAACGCGGTCCTGGCCATCGCCTTCCCGCTGCAATCGGGATCCGAGATCTATATCGAGGCGGCCTACCACCGGATGAACACCGACCCGGCGACCGAGTACCTGCCGATCGTCCTCGGGTGGCGCTGGTAGAGGTCAGATCACCTTCTTCGCGCGAAGATCCCAGATCACGGTGTAGATCACCTTCCGGACGCTGTCCTCCGCCGACTTGTCCACCCAGGTCTGGGTCTGACCCGTCCAGACGAGTTTCTGCGTGGCGAGGTCGTAGACATTTGTCTCCAGGCAGACCACCCTGTCGACCGTGGTGTAACCGGGGCTGGTGACGTACCCGTAGCTCATCGACATGTACGGGTACCAGCCGCCGTAGTAGCCACCGTAGCCGCCATATCCGACGCCCACCGCCATCGTGGTGGGCGGGACGTAGGTCTCCCGATCTTCAACGCTGACGAGGCGGGTCACCAGAACGTGCGTGAAGCCGTCCTTGACCAGAGCGGCGGAGACGGCGTCCTTGTCGATTTTCTTCGGCTCCGGATCGGGGATGCGCAGGTAGCTCACTTCGCCGTCGTACTTGTCCCGCTTCAGGTCGTTGACGAAGGTGTCCTCGAAGAGTTTGCGCAGGGAGTCGTTCTGCGCCACGCCCACGACGAACACCTTCTTCACCGTCCCCGGCCGGAAGTCGGGCGTCGTCGATGACGACAGCATCTTCGTGGACGAGGCGCAGCACAGGGCGCCCACAGCCAGCACGAGCAAGCCAAGGGTCAGGCGCGTCCGTTTCATTCCTGCCGTCATCATGCCTCCTTAGAAGCCGACACCGACGCCGGCGCTGTAGATCCAGGGACTGGTGTAGGGATAGGTCAGGTCGTCCGACTTGTAGGAGAAGTTGTAGAGCGCCGACACGAAGAAGAACGCCCGGTCTCCCATCGGCTGGCTGATGCCCGCCCCCGCCAGGTAGCTCGACTGGTTGCTCCGCGCCGTCGAGAAATCGGACAGGACGTACTCGTAGTTCAGGTACTCGTACTCGGCCTCGAGGAAGAAGGTCGGTACCGGGAAGTACTGTACGAACGCGCGCGCCCCGTAGTTGGTCGTGCTGACGCTCGAGTCGTAGCGGTCGTCGTTCTGCCACTGGTAGATCAGGGTGGAGCCGATCGCGACCTGCGGGCTGATGCGATAGCCGAACAGCGGCTCCGCCGACACCCAGCTGACGTCGCCGAAGCCGAGACCGACGCCGCCTCCGAAGAAGAAATGGGGCTGGAACGGCGGCGGCGCCTGGACCATGACGACCGGCGTGGCGGCCGCGGTGGGTAACGTCGCGGCCCCGGACAGCGCGGCGACCAGCGGCGCCATCAGGACGAGCGTGGCGGCTTTCATGGCTTCTCCTTCTTCGGGGCGACGCGTTCGACGTTCGACGACTTCTGCGTCCCGGTGTGAGTCGTGGACCTCGAACCCTGCCGACCCGGCATTATGACACCGGGCCGCCGGCCGGAGCCCCGCGGATCGGCCGCACATCAGCGGTGCCGGCGACGCGTCTTAGTCGTAGACTGGCGCCCGCGCCCGCGCCGGATGCGGCATCCGGAGTCGGAGCGCCCGCCCTCCGGGAGCCCGCGTGAAGCGCTTTCGATTCGGCCCGGTCCTGTCCAAGCGACCGCCGTTCACGGCGGGGGACGGCCTCATCCTGCTCGGCCTCGCGGCGCTTCTGTACGTCGGCGTCCGTCTGGCGTTCGCCGCGCCGCAGTCGATCGCCGGCCCGACGATCTCGACCTCGGCCCGCGCGCTGCCCTGGTACGCGCTCCTGTCGGTCGGGCGGATGACGATCGCCTACTTCCTGTCGCTCGTCTTCAGCCTGGCGTACGGTTACGCCTCGGCCCGCCATCGCGCCGCCAATCGCGTGCTGCTGCCGCTGCTCGACGTCCTGCAGAGCGTGCCGATCCTGTCGTTCCTCCCGGTCGTGCTCCTGGGGCTCAGCTCGGTCCTGCCGGTGTCGATCGCCGCGGAGCTGGCGGCGATCGTCCTCATCTTCACGTCGCAGGCCTGGAACATGACCTTCTCCTTCTACCAGTCGATGACCACGATGCCCGGGGATCTCCAGGAGGCGGCGTCGGTCTTCCGCTTCGACCCCTGGCTGCGGCTCAAGACTCTCGAGCTGCCGTTCGCGGCGGTGGGGCTCATCTGGAACAGCATGATGTCCTGGGCCGGCGGCTGGTTCTTCCTGATGGCCGCCGAGATCTACAACGTCGGCGCGCGCGACTTCCGGCTGCCCGGGCTCGGCTCGTATCTCCAGGTCGCCGCCAACGAGGGGGACATGCGCGCCGTCCTGCTGGGCGTCGGGACGCTGGTGCTGATCATCGCGCTGCTCGACCAGCTCGTCTGGCGGCCCCTTCTGACCTGGGCGGACAAGTTCAAGCTGGAGATGGTCGAGGGGGACGACCGGCCCTCTTCGTGGTTTCTCGACGTGCTGTCGCGCTCGTGGATCCTGCAGAAGTGCTCGGAGCGGTACCTGGAGCCGGCGGCGGAGCGCTTCGACGCGCGTCTGCGCCGCCGCGCGGGTCGCGTGCTGCCGGCGCTCGAGCGGGCGGGGGAGGGCCATCACCTGTCCGCGACGGCCATCGGCGGCATTTCCATCCTGGCGCTTCTGGCCGGGTTCGGTGGATGGCAGGCGGTCCGCATGCTGATGCTCCTGCCGGCGGAGGACTGGGCGCGTCTCGCGGTGGGGCTCCTGGCGACGTTCGGGCGCGTCTGCCTGTCGCTGACCCTGGCGCTTCTCTGGACCATTCCGCTCGGCGTCCTGATTGGCACCCGCCGCCGCGTCGCCGCCGTCCTGCAGCCGATCGTGCAGATCGTCGCGTCGGTTCCCGCCACCGCCATCTTCCCCGTGATCGTGGTCGCGCTGGTGAGGATGCGCGGCGGCGTGAACCTGGCGGCGACGCTTCTGATGCTGATGGGCACGCAGTGGTACCTGCTGTTCAACATCATCGCCGGCGCCTCCGCCATCCCGCTCGACCTGCGCTACACCACCGACCTCCTGCGCGTGTCGTCTCTCGACCGCTGGCGCATCCTGATCCTCCCGGCGCTCTTCCCCTACATCATCACCGGCGCCATCACCGCCAGCGGCGGTGCCTGGAACGCCAGCATCGTCGCCGAGCACGTGTCGTACGCGGGGAAGGTCTACACGACCACCGGCGTCGGGGCGGTGATCGCCTCGGCCACCGACCGCGGCAACTACCCGCTGCTGCTGGCCGGCACGCTGGCGCTCGTCGTCACCGTGGTCGCCATCAACCGCCTGTTCTGGCGTCGGCTGTACCGGCTGGCCGAGGTGCGGTATCGTCTGGACTGACGCCGCGCCGCGCGGCAGGAGCACGAGACCATGGCCATGCAGACCCCGAGTTCCGAAAGTCCCGAAAGCCGCGACCTGCTCGTCCTGAAGGACGTCAGCAAGTCGTACGGCGCCGGGGTGCAGATGTACTGCGCGGTCGCGGACGTGACCCTCGTCATCCGGGAAGGGGAGTTCGTCAGCCTGCTGGGGCCGTCAGGCTGCGGCAAGTCGACGCTCCTGCGCATCATCACCGGCCTGAACCGCGCGACCACCGGAACCGTGCTCTACCGCGGCGAGCCGGTCGTCGAGGTGAACCCGCACGCCACCATCGTGTTCCAGACCTTCGCGCTCTATCCCTGGCTGACGGTCGAGGAGAACGTCGAGGTGGCGTTGAAGGCGCGGGGCGTGCCGCCGGGGGAGCGGCGCCAGCGTGCCCGGCACCTGATCGACATCGTCGGGCTGGATGGGTTCGAGTCGGCCTACCCGCGCGAGCTGTCGGGCGGCATGCGGCAGAAAGTCGGCTTCGCGCGGGCCATGGCGGTCGAGCCGGAATTGCTCTGTCTCGACGAGCCGTTCTCGGCCCTCGACGTGCTCTCCGCCGAGGCGCTGCGCGGCGAGCTGCTCGAGCTGTGGCTCACCAAGGCGATCCCGACCAAGGCGATTCTCATGGTGACGCACAACATCGAGGAGGCGGTCCTGATGTCGGATCGCGTGGTAATCATGGCGAAGAATCCCGGCCGCGTGCTGGCGGAGATTCCCGTGACGCTCCGGCATCCGCGCAAGCGCCAGGACACGGCGTTCCTGGCGATCGTCGACAAGATCTACGCCGCGGTCGCCGGCCGCACGCGTCCCGAGGCGGAGACCCTGGCGCAGGCGGCGCGCAAGCTGCCCAAGGCGCGCCTCAACGCCCTCGCCGGCCTGGTGGAGATCCTCGTGGCCGACGGCGGGCGCGCCGACCTGCCGCGCCTCGGCGCCGACCTGTCGCTCGAGCTGGACGACCTGCTGCCGATCGTCGAGGCGGGGGAGCTCGTCGGCTTCTGCCAGGTGCAGGAAGGCGACCTGCTCATCACGCCGCTCGGCCGCCTGTACGCCGAGGCCTCGATTCTCACGCGCAAAGAGATTGCCGCCGGGCGCGCCCTGCGCCTGCCGATGATCCGCTGGATCTACGAGACGTTGCAGCGCGATGACGACCGCCGGGTCGATCGCGACTTCTTCCTCGACAAGCTGCGCGAAGAGGTCGGCGATTTCGCCGAAGACCAGCTCGATGTCGCCATCTCCTGGGGCCGCTTCGCCGAGCTGTACGCCTACGACAAGGACACCGACGAGCTGTTCCTCGAGCCCTGAAGGTGCTCCACGTCGGCGCCGCGCCGCTGTTGTAGACTCCCGCCAACGGACCTTCGCCGCCGTCGAACCAGTCGCCGTCGTGGGGGATGGCCTCCATGCACTGTCCTGGATGCTCCCGGCCCCTTCCCGAAGCAGCGTCGCGATGCCCGCACTGCGGCGCGATCGCGCGCGCGGCCTCGGGCGCGGCCCGAAGCGCGGCCTCGAGCGCGGCCCCGAGCCCGCCGCCGGGCGCGCGTCGACCGCTGAGCGATCTGCCGACCGCCGACCTCCCCGGGGCCGAGGCGCCCGGCGCCTCGCCGTCGTCCGGGCGGAGGGATCCTCTGGCCCTCGCTCCAGGGAGCCTGTTCGCCGAACGCTTCCTGATCGTCGAGAAGATCGGCGAAGGCGGGATGGGCGAGGTCTACAAAGCGATCGACACGCGCCTCGACGGCCCGGTCGCGCTGAAGATGATCCGGCCGGCCACGGCGCGGCACGCCGGCAGCGTCGATCGATTCAAGGACGAGGTGCGGATCGCGCGCCAGATCAGCCACCCGTCGGTGAGCCGCGTGCACGACCTGGGCGAGATCGACGGGCAGGTCTACCTGTCGATGGAGTGGATCCAGGGGGAGACGCTGCGGCAACTTCTGCGGCGCGCCGGGTCGCTCGAGGCCGACCGGGCGATTCAGATCGCGGCCGAGATCGCCGGGGCGCTCGAGGCCGCGCACCAGCACGGCGTCGTCCACCGCGACCTGAAGCCCGAGAACGTCATGATCGACGAGCGCGGCGAAGTGCATGTCATGGATTTCGGCATCGCCGTGCTGGAGGAGGCGCAGGGCCGGACGGCGGCGCCCGGGCCGCTTGGGACTCCCGGCTACATGGCGCCGGGGCCGCCGAGCTGGCGCCCCAGGACGCCTCGGTCGCGTTCGCCAACGCCGCCGTCCGCTGCCTGCTCGGCCGCAACGACGAGGCTCTCGACCTGCTGGAGAAGGCGGTACGGCTGGGCGTCACGCGCGACGACATCGAGAACGACCCCGACAGACCCCTGCACCCCCTGCCGCGCTACCGCCGCATCGTCGAGCTGGCGGGGTAGCTAACGGGGTCACTAATAATGATGGGGGTCCTAGGGCCGGATCGGGACGATTTCGGGGTCGATCGAGGCGATTTCCCCGTCCTCGTCGTCGAACGTCTTGATGGTGTACTTGTCACGGATACCCGAGACCTGGCCCCTGCCGACGGCGGGGAAGGAGCGACCCTGGGGGGCGCGGCCGTAGATGGTGTCCGCGTGGCACAGCGTCCGGCTGAAGGACCGCGACGGCTTACCCGCCACCAGAAAGTAGTCGGCCTCGTCGAAGACGACCGAGACCTTGGCGACCTCTTCGTGGTGATTCCTGAAGTGCCAGTGGACGAACTCTGTCTCCACCACCGGCTGGAAGTCGTTGACGACCTCGATCGACCCATCCGGCTGCAAGATGACTTCGATGTCCGCCACGAGTGGCCTCCCCGCGTGCCGTCGCACGCATCCCCGGTCCCCGGCCGCGACGAAGGCGAGTCCGCCGCCGCGTGCCTTAGCTCTGTGAGGGTTGGAACGAACGCTGAGGCGACGGTACGCCGGGGCGGAGGGGGGTGTCAAGAAGCCCGCAGTGCCGCGTAATAGTAGGTCGACTACGCCGCCTTCCCGAAGTCGGTTGGGATAGCGAACGACCTAATACGACGGTAAAGCTTCTGGCGATTCCATCCGATAAATCTGGCAGCCTTCGTCTTGTCCCCTCGAAACCGGCGCAGGGCATCTTCGATCATGATCTGCTCGCCCGTCTTTTGAGCATTAACACGACCTCGTACATCGCGGACACCACCGATCGAATCCAAGCCCTCGTGTGAACCTATGACTTCCGGCCTGGAGCAGACAAGACCTGGGCGACCTGAGTCCGCAGACCCTGCAAGTGAAGGAAGTGTGTCAGGAAGGTCAGCGATAGTAATGACCTCGCGCGGATTCACAACCATAAGGCTCTCTATTAGGTGTTCAAGCTCACGCACATTGCCAGGCCAGGAGTACGAAAGTAGAGCCTCAAGGACACCAGGACCAAGCTCTCGCGGAGGCGTGTTTGCGTGAGCTTGTCGACTTAGAAACTCCGCGACCAAAAGCGGAATGTCTTCCCTTCGCTCACGAAGTGTTGGCGCAACGATCCCGATGACGTTCAAGCGATAAAACAGGTCTTGTCGAAATCGTCCCTGAGCTATGAGCGAAGAGAGGTCTGCGTTGGTGGCAGCGATAACCCTAACATTAACCCGACGCGTTTGGTTCTCTCCCAACCGGCGAATCTCACGCTCTTGCAGAACACGCAGAAGCCGTGACTGCAAGTTGATCGATGTATTCGCGATCTCGTCAAGAAAAAGCGTCCCACCGCTTGCCTCTTCAAGCAACCCTACGCGATCGCGGTCCGCCCCGGTGAAGGCGCCACGTCGGCATCCGAACAACTCGACCTCAAGTAGGCCCTCTGGAAGGGCGCCACAATCAACAGTCAAAAACGGACCCTGGCGACGCGCACCATTCGCGTGTATTGCTCGGGCAATAAGCCCCTTGCCAGTCCCGCTTTCTCCGGTGATGAGAATTGTACTGTTCAAGTCGAGTACACCTGCGATAGTCTCATGCAACCGACGCATAACAACGCTTGTTCCTATAAGTTCCGGGAACCGACTTGCGGCCTGACGTCTGAGTCGAGAATTCTCTTCACGCATTTGGCCGAACACACGAGCGTTCGCAATTGCGATTGCAGCTTGACTTGCGAACGATTCAACAAAGGTCCGGTCCTTGTCCGTGAACTTCTGAGCATTGCTCCGAGTATCGAGGTAGATGACCCCCAGTACCTCATCTCGAGACTTCATGGGGACGCACAAAATAGACCTAATCTCCCGAACGATGATGCTGTGCACCGATGCAAGCGAGGGATCCTGACCCACGTCAGTCGAGAAAACGATGAGCCCTTGTTCTGCGCGGCGCAGTACAGATCGACTAAACGTTGTCAAGTCCTCCAGGTCTGTGTTCCCTATTCCTCTTGCGCAGGAGACGCGCATCTGTCCGTCCGTAGAGGACTTCAGAAACATGATTCCTCGTTCTGCCCGAATGCTGTCAATCGCTAGGTCAAGTATCCGGCCGAGTAGTGCATCTAGGTCGCGAGTAGAAGCGAGCTTCTGTCCGATCTCGCTCAGAGCAGCCAGCATTTTCCGGGAAATCATCTCGCTTCGACGCAACGTAGCGGTGTTGAACCGTGAGCGACGTCCGTATTCACGCGCTAGTTCACGATAGTGAGCGAGTACCAGGGAGACGTGAGGCGTGGAGAGAAACGAGCGTCGGAATCGAGAATCACTTATGTCTTGCGAGACCTCCCGAAGAACGTTGGTGGCCCTACGCAGATACCATAAAGCACGAGACAACGACAGTGTGCGCTCATGCAGTGTTGCTAGCAACGCAAGAGATTGCCAGGTAACATCGCGATTACGTGTCTCGTGAGCAATGGAGAGGGCATCCAGAGCGCACGCGATAGCGTCACGTGGTTGTCCGACCGAAAGCAGCAGTGATGCTCTTATGAGGAGGCACTCTGAGTGAACTGATCTCAGCCCAACGCGCTGCGCCAAGCGTTGCACACGCGCTAGCTGGGCCATGTGTTGGGGCAAATCTACGCCCATTTCCACAGATAACAACGTGAGCGTAGTCTCAGCCTGGATCCAAATGTCATATGGTGCCGGCGCACGATAGGTCGAAATGGCCGTCTTGAGTCGTTCGATAGCCTCGGAGGAAAGACCGAGTCCGGATTCGTTGATGGCATGTAAGCGGTGTAGTTCAAGAAGGGACTGGTGGAATCGCATTTCGAGTGCAAGGCGAATTGCCTTTGTAATTACTCGCTTGGCCAAGGTATAGGCCCCAACAGCTACGAGCGAGTATGCCCATGTGGTCAGGTAAAGAATAGTTAGCGAAGGTATATTGTGAAGTTCGGTTCTCGCTCCGAGGCGTGAGAGGAGGGAGAGAGCAGATCCGGGGTAGCCCCCACGAACGAGGACCTGGGCCTGATTAAGATGGGCTATGAGTGCGTGGTGCTGGTCGCCCGAACGGCGAAACTCGGCAGCAGCAATGGCATTAAGTCGAATAGCAGGCTTCAATGCGCCCTGTGCTCGAAACGTCTCGCCTGCATTTACAAAGACGGTCCAACGGAGGTGGGCGAGTGATAACTCTCGGCTCAACGACCGTGCTGTTCGATACTGATCTCGGGCAGCGCTGTACCTACCAACATCAGATAGCAGGATTCCCGTATTTAGTACGGCCGTTGCGAATGCTTGCCAATTGCCAGACTGTTTAAGGAGGCGAGCTCGCCGCTGCTCGTATTTCAAGGCAAGCCTATATGTTCCTTCTCTCCAGTGGGCAGAGGCGATGGCACGTAGGGCATCTACGGCATATGACAACTCGTGTGTTCGCCGAGCAGCGGCAAGGGATCTGAACAGTACACGTCGACCACGATCCCTGCGTTCCAACCAACAGAGCCCGTCTCCTATGATCGCAAGAGCTTGCACGGCCCGCCCACTGTAGCCATTTATTCTACAGAGTCGGAGGGCCCTGCGCGCCTGTAGGATGCCTAAGGCGTAGTTGGATAATGCCAGCTCGCAGTATGCTCGGGAAATAAGAAGAGAGACCTGCGTATCGGGCGGAACGTCATCGCTAATCGCCACCCGAGTGAGTACGTCGCGACACTCGTGATAGCGCCCAGACTTGAACAGTGCAACAGCCAGTAACGCGGACAGTTGGGCCGAGTCAGAAGTCCCGTGTGCACTTGATGCTAGGGCATTATGAAGGGGAGATATGGCGTGATGATAGTTGCCATGCTCCACAAAGGCGCGTCCCGCAAGACCATAACAACGGACAGATGATCCGTGGTTCCCAGCAGCGGCATGATGGTGACCAGCATATCCAAGATCGTGAGGGGTAGTTGCCCGAGCCTCGTAGAAGTCTGCAAGTCGTTGATGGAGGATTGCATGATGCGCAGTGTCCGGAGAATCGTTTAGGGACACGCGAAGGGAGTTGCTAGGCACGGAAAAGCAGTCGGGGTGATCGTCGTCGCTGGGTGTTACAAGAGCAAGCATAACTAGCCTGGAGATAACACCCTGGATGTCGTCATCTGAACGTCCCAGAAGAAGTGCGATGGTATGCGATGTCAAGGGAGCCGTAGAGATGCCTACAAGCCGTAACACGTCAGTGTCCGAGGACGGTAGACTGTCGAGCAGAGGACCAGAAACGGTTCGGGCTATCTCCTTCTGAAGTCCAGAGCGGAGATGCGGTGAGTAACTGAGTACCCCCTGCTCGTAGGAAACTATTCCCCGAACTGAGTACTCACTCAGTAGAGCATCATTTATGAATGGGTGTCCACCAGAGTCAGTGTCAAGGTCGGAGACTAGATTGCTAGGTGCAACTGGGATACCTAGAGATTCTGCAACAGATGTGGCTAGCGTGTGTCGTGGAGAGCGGCCTATCGCGAGCATGTCGGGAAGTGCATGAGCAGCTAGTGAGTTGGAACGGTGCTCTCGCATCAGGCAGGTGATGGGAGGGCAGACCAAGATAATGGCAGTTGGAGGAAAGTGTGAGTTGCGAAGGCGAGCGATAAAGGGATGAGCGCGCTCGTATTCAGAATGAGGCAAGTTTAGCGAGAGGATCCATGGTCTCCAGGCCATTGCCTCGGGTGAGCGAGCGAGCAGGGCGAGGTCCTTCAAGGAATGTGTAATGCGAATTGCATAACCATTGCGGAAAAGGCGCAATAAGAGATATCGGGCGAGAGCCTCCAAGGTTGGTGAGGGGATCGCGTAGAAATAGAAAAGTAGTGGACGAATGACCGACTCAGTGCTGGACTTAACTATTGACTCGCAGATCCGTTGTACTTCCGGCTCGAAGTGCGTTAGGGAAGGTGATACATGCTTCGTCCCGGAGGTCGTACAGTGTCGCACTGTGTCGCTCGTTGACAAAGTCTTTAGCTTTTCGGAAACGTCGAGCGCGGAGAGCGGCCTATCGGCCGGGTTTGGTGAGAGGAGGGTGGAACAAAGTGAGCGAACCGCTCGTTCGAAGTGCTGTTCGCCAAGTGAGCTACTGTCGCGATTATCGCTGTGCACGCCACGTTGTCCCAACAAGCACTCGGAAATGATCTTGCCGAGAGAATAGAGATCGGATGTGTAGGTGGTCCGTCCCTCGTTCATAGTTTCGGGGGCAGCATAATGCGGCGTAAACACTATAGCGTCTCGTAGAGTGCTCTCTACGTGCCTATGAGACGCTCCGAAGTCAATGACCTTAGGGATTGCAGGCGTGAGGGTAGAAGAATTCTGGGGGAGCAGGATGTGGGCGCTTTTTAAGTCTCCGTGGATGAACCCGCGGCGATGGAAGTAATCTAGGAAGCCACAGACATTTGCTAGTTGCAGGAGAAGTAGATCGCGGGATGCGGTGCAGGCGAATGCTGCGATGTCGACGCCACGTATATGTTCGAGTACGAGGAAAGGCATTCTTGCGTGAGTTGTGTGACCAAAGTCCAGCAGTCTCGGAACGAATGGGTGATCGTTGAAGACGGTCAGAACCTCGATCTCTGCGCTGAACTGTCGTAATGCGGTGAGGGATCGATAGGAGTCAGTAGATGTATTGTATCGCTTGATAATGCGTGCTGTTCCGTCGACCGAACGAATGGCTTCCAAGATCGAACTGGACGACCCCTCTGCGAGGTTGGAAACAATATCGTAACCAGGGAATTCTGGAAGCTGATTCATCAGGACTCGAATGTAGAGTTTGTGCGAGTCCGGTCAAGAAAAGGAAAGGGGGCCCGTTAGGGCCCCCGAAATTAATCCGTATCACTTTCTTTTGTTAGCAGCCGCCCAGGCCACATCGACCGCCGCCACCCCAGGTTGCAGTGTCAGCAGAAACCGTTCCACCAGTCGAGCGCGGGGACACCGTAGTGCCGCCCTGGACCGGGGCGCTGGAACCGAAGCCCAGGAACTGCATGAGGACCTGGAGGAAGCCGAAGTGCGTTCCAGTCGCGACCGGGTTCGAGTGGGGGGCGGCGATTGCAGCCGTCGGACCGAACGCCACCACCGCGAGAATCATCAGCACCGCTGCACTCTTCAGCATCTTGCTCATCGCCCTACCTCCCCTTTTGGCTTCTCAGCCCGGTTATCATTTCGTCGTACTCGGGCGACCCTTAGAGCAACGACGATGCCAAATTCGTGACTGTCTCGTGCCGCGTCGCGTATCCATAAGAAATGGCGTGAGATGTTGTCTTACGAAACTGTACCGAAAGGTACGGTACACCCTGCCCGGAACACGATTTAGTAAGTAGTTCACCCTAGGGACTTCTATCTATCAGCATTTACAGCAAGATACGGATGGTCTCGCGAGACGCCGATGAGACTGTTCAGTTATCGCTGTTATCGGGCTGTGTTTGCTTGAGATACGGCATTGGTCGTCTCAGGTCTTTGAAGTGAGACTGCGGGATCGAGCCAAAAGCCGGCCTGTGGGGGCGCTCAGTGCCCCTTGCGGGCGCCTTCGATCCCCATCTCGCGCATCTTCCTGAAGAACGTCGCGCGGCTGACGCCCAGGATGCGGGCCGCCTGGTTGCGGTTCCCCTTGGCGGCGGTGAGCGCCTTGCGCAGGGAGACCTTGGAAATGCTGCCGTTGACGGGCCGTGCCGTCAGGGAAGGCGAGGGCTCGGCCGAGTCGACGTCGTTGCGGGCGGCGTCGAGGGTGATGACCCCCTTCTCGGCGAAGAGCGACAGGCGATAGATGGCGTTCTCCAGCTCGCGGACGTTGCCGGGCCATTCGCGCCGGCCCAGCTCGCGCAGAAGCGCGGGCTCGACGCGCAGGCGCACCTGGCCGTTCTCGCGCGCCAGCCGGGTCAGGAAGTGGTCGATGAGCAGGGGAATGTCGTCGCGCCGGTCGCGCAGGGGCGGCAGGGTGACCGAGATCCCCTTCAGCCGGTAATAGAGGTCCTCGCGGAACTGGCGGCCGCGGATCATCCCCTCGAGGTCGCGGTTGGTGGCCGAGATGACGCGCACGTTGACCTTGCGCGTGCTCTCGGCGCCCACGGGGCGGATCTCGCCGTCCTGCAGGGCGCGCAGCAGCTTGCTCTGCAGCGCCATGGTCATGTCGCCGACCTCGTCCAGGAAGAGGGTGCCGCCGTCGGACAGCTCGAACAGCCCCTTGCGCGAGGTCTCGGCGCCGGTGAAGGCGCCGCGCACGTGGCCGAACAGCTCGCTCTCGAGCAGCGTGTCCGGCAGCGCGGCGCAGTTCTCGCTGAAGAATGCCTTGTCGCGGCGCGGGCTGTTCTGGTGGACGGCGCGCGCCACCAGCTCCTTCCCGGTGCCGCTCTCGCCGCGGATCATGACGGGCAGGGGGCTGGGGGCGACGCGCGCCAGGATCGAGAAGACGTCGCGCATCTTGGCGCTGCGGCCGACGATGCTCTCGAACCCGTAGCGCTCGCTCACCGCCTGGCGCAGGTTCTCGTTCTCCTTGCGCACCCGGTCGAAGAGGTTGGCGTTGTCGACGGCGATGGCGGCCTGGGCCGCGAACGCCTCGAGGAACTTCAGGTGCTCGGGGGTGAAGACGACGCGCGGCGCGCGGGTGTCGACGTAGACCGTGCCGATGGTCCGGCCGCGCAGGCTCAGCGGCACGCACATCAGCGAGCGGATGTGGAAACGCAGCACGCTGCGGTACTCCTTGAACCGGGCGTCGTGCTCGGCGTCGTGCGTCAAGACCGCCTGGCCGCGTCCGGCCTCCTTCAGAACCCCCTGGCTGTAGGCGGTGGCGTCCTTGATCGTCTGGCGCTCGACGTTGCGCGCCACGACCGGCTCCATCTCGCCGCCGTCCGGGGACGACAGGAAGATCAGGCCGCGCTCTGCGCCGACGCTCTCGATCGCCAGGTCCATGACCTTGTTGAGCAGCTCGTCGGGATCGTGGATCGAGTTGATCACCTGGGTGATCTCGAACAGGGTCGAGAGCATCCGCGAGGCCGACTCCTTCGCCTCCGGGCGCGCCGCGGGGCTCTGGGTCGGCGAGGCGTCGGAGGGCGGGGCGGCGTTGGCGCGCTCGGGGGTCTTCAGGAAGTCGTCACGCATTGCGGTGTCCTCGATGTCCGAGGCGATCGCCTCGATCTGTCGGATGGCTTCATGATACGGGGATGCGGCTTTTCGTGGTAGCCCGCGCTGCTCCTGGGCTCGCGCCAGCAGGAGCCGCAGGCGCCACGAGTCTTCAAGAAAGCCGCCGCGGTCGGCGACCGCGAGACCGGCGTTGGCGGCGCGCTCGGCGGCCCGGGGATCGCCCGCCGCCAGGGCGAGCGCGCCCAGGACCAGATGCCGTTGCAGGCGATCGACGCACCGGAGCGGCCGCTCGTCGTGGCCTTCGAGCCTGCGTCGTAGGTCCTCGATCTCCTTCCCGCTGGCGACGGCCATGCCGCCGGCCCCCGAGGTCGCGCCGGCTCCTGTCGTCGCGCCGGCCCCGGTGGCGGACTCGGCGACCAGACGCGCCAGCGTCAGCTCGGCGAGGAAGACGATGCGCGGGTGGGCGAGCGAGCGCCCCAGGTCGAGGGCCGAGAGCGCGCCGGCACGCGCCGCCTCGCGCTCGCCGGCCGCCAGGTGATCGGCGGCGAGAGCGGCGAGCAGGTACCCCTCCTGGATACGGTCTTTGCGGCGCCGCGCCTCGGCGAGCCCGGCCTCGTGCGCCGCGCGGGCGGCCTGGTGACGTCCGAGTCCGCGCTCGATCTGCCCGGCCAGGTCCGAAGTCAGCGGCTCCGTCTCGTTCGCCGTGATGAGCGATCGGGTGCGGACCAGCTCGGCATGGGCGGCGGCGGCGAGGTCGAACCGGCCGCGCGGGACGTACGAGTCGACGAGCGCTTCGCACTGCAGGGCCAGCAGCTCGAGCGTCGTGTGCTGGCGCGACCAGGCGCGCGCCTCCTCGAGGGTCGCGATCGAGCCGGTGAGATCCCCCAGCTCCCTGCGGACGACGCCGAGGTTCCCCAGGTACCGGTGGTAGAGGCCGCCGGGGCCGTTCCGGCGCGCCACCTCGAGCGCCTCGGTCAGCATCTTCGCGGCGGTGTTCGGATCTCCCAGGCAGAGATGGCAGATGGCGGCGTTGTTGAGCATCCAGGTGAGAGTGACGGGATCGCCCTCCTCGCGCGCCATCGGGACCGCCTCGTCGAAGTGCTCGCGCGCCAGCAGGTGGTGGCCGCCGCGCGCCAGGGTCATGCCGATGTAGTTCAGGCAGGCGGCGATCTCGTGCCGGGCCCGCCGCCGGCGCGCCTGACCGAGCGCCTCGCGCCCGCGCGTCAGCGCCTCGGTGTCGCGTCCCAGGAAGCCGAGCGCCCACGACTGGTGCCGCAGCGCCCGGATCTCCGCCAGCGGCTCGCGGGCGCGGCGCGCCTCGACCAGCATCCGCTCGGCGACCTCCAGACCGCCGGCCTCGTCACCCAGGTTGATGAGCAGCGCGACGGAGAGATCCTCGTAGACCTCGAGGCGGGCCGCCGCGTCGCTCTCGGGCATCAGCGTCAGGGCGCGCTTCAGGAAGGCGCTCTCGCCGAGCGGATCGTGCAGCGCCGCGGCCCGGTGCGCCGCGCGCACCAGGTACTCGATCGCCTCCGGCCGGGAATCGCAGGCGACGTAATGGCGCGCCAGGTCCTCGGTGACGTCGTCGAGCGCTGAGGCGTAGTGCGCCACGAGGGCGGCGGCAGCGGCGCGATGCAGGACGCGGCGGCGGGCCGCCGGCAGGGCGCCGTAGATGGCGGTGCGCGCGGTCGCCTGCGAGAGCGACACCCAGGGCCCGCCCTCGCTCTCCCAGTCGATGGTCACGAGATGCAGCGCCGCCAGCGACTCTGCCGCGTGCCGCGTCTTCTCGGCGGTCCAGGCGGAGCGCGGCAGCTCCTCGAGGGCGCGGGCGAGAAGGGTCATCGGCACGGGCCGGGCCAGGACCGCCAGCATGCGCGCCGCGAGCGCCTGCTCGTCGCGCAGCGTCTCGATCTGCCGCAGGACCAGGCCGGCGAGCGACGCCGGCAGCGGCAGGTCGGTGCCGGGAGCGATCGGACAGGTCCAGGTCGCGCCGCGGCGCGCCAGCAGGCCGGCGGCGAACAACCCCTTGAGGATCTCCTCGATGTGCAGCGCCGCGCCGCCGGTCTTCTCGAGCAGCAGCGCCGCCAGCGCGCGGGGGGGCTCGGCGAACGGCAGCATCGAGACCAGCAGGTCGGTCGTCTGGGAGGCGTCGAGCGGCGCGAGGGCCAGATGCTTGAGACCCGAGCGCTCCTGCAGCCGCGACAGGCGCCCGCCGACGGCACCGCCCGTCGCGGCGCCGCCGGCCGCGGCGCCGTCGCGCAGCGTGCCGATCACCAGCCATCGCGGGCGCTCCTCGCGCAGCAGCAGGTGCTCGAGCAGGTCGAGCCCGGCCGCGTCGGCCCATTGCAGGTCTTCGAGGACGAGGACACCGGGTCCGTCGCCGGCGAGGTGATCGAGACACGCCGCGAGGCCGGCCCGCATCTCGGCCTTGTCGAGCACGCCGCGCGCGCCGCGTGCGTGGCGGCCGAACACCTGGTCGAGCACGTCGGCGAGCGGCGCGGGCATCGAACCGGCGGCGCGGGCCGTCTTGAGGAGATCGGCGAACGGCTGCAGCGGGCCGCCGGTCTCGTGGCAGCGCGCCGCGAGGGTGCGCCAGCCTTCGAGCTGCAGGTCCTGGCCGAACTCGCGGACCAGCCGGCTTTTCCCCGATCCCGGCGGGCCGCTGATCATCATGACGCGCGGGGCGAGCGCCTCGCCGGGGCTCGCGGCGGCTCGTCCGCGCGCCCGGCCGCGGCTCGAGAGCGGCCGCCGGCCGAGCGGCACCGCCGCCGCGTGCCCGGCCAGCGCGAGACGCAGGGTCTCGAGGACGCTCTCGCGCCCGACCAGCCGTCCGCTCGACACCCAGCTCGCGAAGGTCTCGGGCGTGTCGATCGGCCGAGGCGGATCGATTCCGGCGTTGAGCAGGAGGAATGCGGCGCCGGCGGAATCGGGGCGGGACTCCGGTTCGCGCGCCATCAGATCGACGACGAGACGATTGCGCCGCCCGGAGATCGAGCGGTCGAGGGTGACGGGAGCGGGCGCCGCGCCTTCGAGGATCGCCGTCACCAGGCTGCCCGGGGTCGGCGCGTCGTAGGGACGGCGGCCGGCGAGCACCTCGTAGAGGACGACGCCGAGCGAATAGAGGTCCGACCGCGCATCGGGCGCCGTCCCCGCCAGGCGCTCCGGAGCCAGGTACTGCAAGGTGCCGCTGGCGCCGGCCTCCGAGCCGGCCGCCAGCCGCTGCGCCAGGCCGAAATCGAGCAGCTTCACCTGGAACGCCGGCGTCACCCGGATGTTGTGCGGCTTGATGTCGTTGTGCAGCCAGCCGCGCTCGTGGATGTAGTCGAGCGCGCGCAGGCACTGCGCCACCAGGTCGTCGAAGCGGGCGATCGCCTCCTTGCGTCGCAGCGCGCCGAGGTCGTGCCCCTCGACGTACTCCATGGTCAGAAACGGAAGACCCGAGTCCTCGACCCGTCCGAAGTCGAACACCTCGGCGAGATTTGGATGACGCAGGCGCGCGAGCGATCGGAATTCGCCGCGGAATCCTTCGATGGCGGCCGGATCGGCGAGCCCGGCGCGCAGGATCTTGATCGCGACTTCGCGGCGCGCCTGATGCCGGTCGCGCGCGAGATGGACCTCGCCCATCCCACCGCCGCCGAGGCGACGCACGATCTCCCACCGTCCGTTGACCAGCAAGGCCCCAGCCCTCAAGAACTTGCCGGGAAAGTACTCCGGTTCGCGCCCCCCCGCAAGGGCATACCCGCGGCGGCCTGCAACCGGCGGCGGTCTGCAACCCGCGGTGGCCTGTCCCGCGGCGGCCTGCACCAGGACGGGCGGAGCGTCGGCTAGTTGACGGGGATGTCGCGCGGGCCGGGGGAGTGGAACTGGAGGTCGGACTCGGCCGCCCGGCCGCGGCGGGTCAGCTTGCGCTGCCGCATGCGGGCGTCGGCGATGGCGATCAGGTCCTCGCAGGTGCGGCCGTCGGCGGGGAAGGAGGCCGATCCGAGGGTGACGTCGACGGCGATGGCGGTGTTGCGCGCCACCGCGAACTTGTGCCGCAGGACGCCCTGCTCGAGCCGGGTCGCGACCGCGTCGATCCGATCGGCCGCCACCCCGGTGAGGATCAGCAGGAACTGATCGCCGGCGTAGCGCACGCAGGTGTCGCCCGGCCGCATCTGGCCGCGGATGGCGCGCGCCAGGCCGCGCAGCACGCGGTCGCCCGCCTGCCGTCCGTAGCGCTCGTTGATCTCCCCGAAACCGTCGACGTCCAGCTCGATCAGGCTCAGGGTGGACTTCTGCTGCGCCGCGCGGCGCAGCTCCTGCTCGAAGCTGCTGAACAACTGGCTCGCCGCCGGCAGCCGCGTCAGCGGGTCGGATGCCGGGGAGGTGGCGTCCGCGCCCGGCGCCGCCGCTGCGCCGTCCTCCTGCGCCCCGTCGAGACGCTGCGCCGTGGTGATCAGCAGGCGCACCACCTCCGGGTCGCAGGTGGTGCCGGCCTCGTCGCGCAGATCGGCCAGGGCCTGCGAGGGGACGGCCGGCGTCCCTCCGGCGGGACCGGCCAAAAGCGACTCGTAGCGCTCCACGGCGCCGAGCACGCGCGCGGCGGCGGGGATCGCCTCGCCGCGCAGGCCGTCGGGTCCGCCGGTGCCGTCGAACTTCTCGTAACGCGAGCGGATGACGCGCGCCAGCGGCGCGGGCAGCCGCGACCGCTCGATCTGCTCCGCGTCGAGACCACGCAGCAGGACGGCGGCGCGCACGACCGCGACGTCGGCGGGCGGCAGGCCGATCGCCATCGCGACTTCGGTGGCCATCGACTGGACCCGTCGCACGCGCCGCGCGGCCGCGTCGTTGACCGGATCGGCCGCGAACACCAGCGCGCCGATGATCGACTGGCTGGTCTCGACGATCTCGTCCCGGTGCCGGAGGCTCGATTGCGACGCCGATCGGTCCTGCCGCAGCGTCAGCAGCAGGACGATGCCCGCGGTCAGCGCGCTCGCGGCGAGCGCGACACCCGCGGTGCTCAGCGTGAGCGGCGGCCATTCGGGACGATGGGGGAGCAGCAGGACGACCGCCGGCAGCAGGAACCCCGCGGCGACGGTCAGGGCGATCATCAGGCGGATGCTGCGGCTCAAGGTCGCGATCGCCTCCACGATGGCGGTGCGAGGGCGCCCCTCATCCCCCCGGCCGGAGCGCGCCCCGCACCCACCCAGAAGATCGGGCGCGGCGGGCGGCCGGTCCATTTCACTTTCGAAATCGGGACACACCGCGGAGCGGGAGCGGGCGGCGGCCTCCCGCGGGACCTGGAGAATCCGTGTGCTAGCATCGCCGGGAGAGATTTCCAGCCGTCGGGATGCCCTGATGACACGACCGAAGAAGAAACCATCCTCGCGCGTCGCTCCCGACTCCACGAGAACCACTCCCGCTCCTCCTGCGCCGCCCGCGGGCGGCGCGCGCCGCCCGTTCCGCCGAATCGCCATCGCGGTCGCGCTGCTGATCGCCGCGGTCCTGGCCTGGGCGTCGGTGCGGCGGGTCGGTCCCGCCGAACGCGCCTATCGCGTCGGCCGGGGCGGCGGGGCCGTCACCCGGCTCGCGCCGGGCCTGCGGGTCGTCGTTCCCGGGATCGCGAGGCTCGTCGTCGTCCCGCCCGATCCCCTGCAGCAGCAGGGGGAGGTGGCGCTGCGGACGCCCGAGGGCGCGGAGGTCAAGGTGTCGTGGGGGATCGTGGCCGCGATCCCCGACGCGGCTCTCGCCGCCCTGGTCGCCGACACCGGTGGGGGAGCCGATCCCGGCGCGGCCCTGCGTGGCGCCGCGCGCGAGGCGATCGAACGTTGGGGCGGCACGGCGTCGGTCGAGTCGATCGCCCTGGGCGAGGGGCGCGCCGGGGTCGAGAACGCCATCCGGACCCGGTTGACGACGCTGGGGTTCGAGACCCGTTCCGTGAGCCTGCGCTGGTCGAGCGGCACCGCCGAGGAGCGCGCCGCGCTCGCGGCCCGCGCCCTGGCAGCGCGCACCGTGGCCACCGGCGTGAAGGTCGCCATCATCGGCCTCGACGGAGCCGACTGGGAGGTGATCGAGCCGCTGATCGCGCGCGGCCGGCTGCCGACCCTGGCCCGGCTGCGGGCGCGCGCCGCATGGGGCCCGATGAAGTCGATGGACCCGATGCTCTCTCCGATCCTCTGGACCACCGTCGCGACCGGGAAGCCGCCCGATCAGCACGGCATCATCGATTTCCTGGTGCGCGACGCGCGCACCGGCAAGCCCGAGCCGGTCTCGAGCCGCGCCCGGCGAGTGAAGGCGCTGTGGAACATCACCACCGACGCCGGTCGCAGCGCCGACGTCATCGCCTGGTGGGCGACCTGGCCCGCCGAGGAGATCCAGGGTCACCTGGTCTCCGATCGCGTCGCCTACAGCACCTTCTCGTTCACCGGCGATCTCCCCGACCAGACCGGGGCGACCTGGCCCGCCGACGATTTCCAGAAGCTGCGGCCCCTCCTGGTCGACGCCGCGAAGATCCGCGACGCCGAGCTGCGACGGTTCGCCGACGCCACGCCGGAGGAGTTCCGCCGGCTCGCCACCATCGTCGCCAGCGAGCGCTCGTACCAGGCCGCGGCTCTCGACCTTCTCAAGCGCGGGCAGCCCGATCTCTTCGCCCTCTATTACCAGGGGATCGACGAGGTGTCGCACCGCTTCGCGCACTTCATGCCGCCCAAGATGGCGATGGTCACGCAGGCGGACTACGCGCGCTACCACGGCACCGTCGAGGCGTACTACGAATACCAGGACGCGCTGCTCGGCGAGATCCTCCCGAAGCTCGATCCGCAAACCGAGATCCTCGTGCTCTCGGATCACGGCTTCCGCAACGGCGGCGGCCGGCCGCCGGACGACCCGCCGTACATCGAAGGGAAGCCCGGTCTCTGGCACCGGCGGTATGGCATCTTCATGATGACGGGACCGGTCACCGTGCCCGGGCGTCTCGACACCACCTCGCTGCTGGACGTCGCGCCGACGGTTCTCTACCTCCTCGGACTGCCGCGCGCGGAGGACATGCCGGGCCGGGTCGTGCAGGAGGGGATCGACCCCGGGTTCCGGGCCCGCGTTCCCGGGCGGAGCATCGCCACATACGAGGGGATCGGCCGCACCACGCGACCGGCCCAGGACCTGGTCGCCGACAGCCGCGTCGACGACGAGATGATCGCCAAGCTGAGAAGCCTCGGGTACGTCGGCGGCGAGGTTGCGACCGGGTCGGACGGCGGCGCGGGCGGTCCCTCCTCGGGCGCGGCCTCCTCGGGTACGGGCTCCTCGGGCCCGGCCTCCTCCTCCGCTCCCTCGGGGGGCGGCGAAGCGCTGGTGACGGCGCACGTCAACGAGGCGATGCTCGAGCTGAAGAACAAGAACTATCCGCGCGCCGAGGCCGCGGTCGCGGCGGCGCTCCAGATGTCGCCGACCCTGGTGCCGGCGCTCATCCTCAAGGCGCAGATCGCCCGCGAGCAGAAGCAGTACGACCTCGCCATCGACACCGCCAGGAAGATTCTGGATCTCGATCCGGAAGGGGAGCGGCAGTCGTACAGCCAGATCGCCCTGGTCTATCTCGACGCCGGCCGGACGCAGGAGGGGATCGCCTTCCTGCGCGACATGGCCCGCGATCATCCCAAGGTGGGCGAGATCCCCGCGGCGCTGGGGATGCTGCTCCTGAAGACCGGCGACAAGACGGGGGCCGAGGCGGAGCTCCTGAAGTCGCTGCACCTCGACCCGTCGCTCGGCGAGCCGCTCACCGAGCTGTACACGCTCTACAAGGACACCGACAAGATCTCCACGCTCGAGCCGATCGTCCGCCAGGGGCTGGCGATCAACGACCAGTCGGTCGTGCATCACAACTGGATGGGGCTCATCTATCAGTGGAACAAGAACCTGGGGAAGGCCGAGCAGGAGTTCAAGCGGGCGATGGAGATCGACCCGGACTACGCCGCGACGATGGCGAACCTGGGCGCGCTCTATGGCCGTTCAGGCCGGCTTCCGGAGGCGGTGGAGATCCTGAAGCGGGCGGTCGGCAAGGACGACAACAATCTCGAGGCCTGGATCAACCTCGGGGCGGCCGAAGGCCGGATGAATCATCCGAAAGAGGCGATCACGGCGCTCGAGACGGCGCGCCGGAAAGGGGCACGCAGCACCACGCTCTACAACGCGCTGGCGCTGGCCTACCTGCAGGATCATCAGAAGGAACGGGCGCTCGGCTACCTGAAGGAGTCGCTCGTCATCGACCCGAGCCAGAAGGACGCGAAAGAGCTTCTGGAGATGATGAGCCGATCGTCCTGACGAACGCCGCCGGCACCAATAGCGGTGCCTCGAGCGCCGACCACGCCCCCGAGTCCTGTGCCATCGCGCGCAGCGCCCGGAAGTGATCGCCGTATCGATCGAGGGCCTCGCGAAACTCGTCCGGCCGCAGTCCCGGATATCGCCCGGCACGCGCTTGCTCCACGGTGTATCCCCAGGCGGCCGCCTCATAGAAGTGATGCTCGATCTCCGCGCCCGTCCGACGGGGCAGCGGCAGCGAGGTCGCCCCCGCCAGGTGGCGGGCGTGGAAATATTCGTGATCGAGGAGCAGGAGGGTCCACCCCTCGCTCCGGCCGGCGGCCAGGACGCCCGGGTCGTACAGGATGTCGTTGCGGGCGCCGGGACCGGCGAAAGGCGCGCTGACGGGCGTCGTCGGATCCTCGGCGCCGGGACGCACCAGCGCCATGTAGACGGACGCCTGCGAGCCGGCGGCGGGCGCGGGCAGCGGTCGCACCGATCCGACGTAGACCCTGAAATCGGAGTGCAGGGACTGCAGGAGCAGTTCGGCCGGGTCGGTCGAAAGGTCATCGATCGGGGCCGCGATCGAGTGTCCCTGGCGCGCCATCGCGATGAGAAGAGCCAGGCCCAGAACCCTTGCGCAACGCGGCGTTGAGCGGGATGGCATGCCCGTTCAGGTACGCCGAAACCGGCGTCGGCTCAAGGGGCAACTGCGCCCGGCGAGCGGATTCCCCGCATGGGCGGACGGGCAGCGTGCTATAGTCGCGAAATGCAGAAGCGCCTAGTCAGACACTCGGGGGCGTATACGAGTAACGCGCAGGTGGCCCGCCGTGTCTACCGTGCCTTGAAGACTCCCAGCGACGTCGATCGCACCACCGACCCCATCCTCGGCTTTCACTTCCGCGGGCGCGAGGACTACATCATGATGCGCTGCAACAAGAGCCCGGAAGTCAGCATCAAGGGGAAGGGGCAGACGGCCGGGGAGGTCAAGTTTTTCGCCTACAGCGACTTCAAGGAGTGCAGCCCCGAGGACGTGATCTTCCGTCTCAAGGCGGACCTGACGCTCATCGAGCTCTACGCCCGCGGCGCGATCGAGAAGCTGACCTGGACCGGCTGGGAGGAATTCTGCCGGTGGCTCGACGGTCTGCAGGAAGAGGGCGTGCAGATCTCCCTCAAGCTCCCCTGCCTGGTGTACGCGGCCGCCAAGGGGCAGAAGCCGTCGATGCAGAACTACATCGTCGAGGCGACCAAGGCCGCGCTCAAGCAGAACCCCCAGCAGGACTGACCGCCGCGCGTTGGACCGCGTGCGTGCCTCTGCTATGATGACGCGCCCGCACGATGCGGGCTCCCATCGGTCGCGTGTCTTGCGGGTCTCCTGGGGGGCACCCGCGCACCACGAGCGGCCGCCCATCTCGGTGAGAGAGGCCTTCGGTCGATCGACGTGAGCGCGCGGAGCCTCCTGGTCTTCCTCACACTGACGGCGATCGCGGCCGCCCCCGATGCGGCGCCGGCCGGCGCGGCGCGCGCGACGGCCGCCCCCGAGACCCCCGTTCCGACCATCGCCACGTATCCCGCGGATCAGATCCATCCGGGTCTGCGCGGCGTCGCGCGGACGGTGTTCGAAGGTGATCGCCTGGAGGAATTCGAGGTCGAGTTCCTCGGCGTCCTCAAGAACGCCATCGGTCCGCAGCAGGACATGATCCTGGCGCGCCTGCACGGCGCGAAGGTGGAATTCACCGGCGTGGTCGCGGGGATGAGCGGCAGTCCCGTGTACGTCGACGGACGTCTGGTCGGCGCGCTCTCGTACCGCATGGGGTCGTTCGCCAAGGAGCCGATCGCCGGCATCACGCCGATCGCCGACATGATCAAGCTCGCCGGCCGTGCCACCGCGGCGCCGGGACGCGCGGCGGCGCAGCCCGCTGCGGACGTGCTCGGCTGGCTGGCGCGCGGGGCCGACCGATCCGCGCCGCCGGCGCTGCCAGGCGCGCGCGTGACGGCGGAGCTGGCGACCGGCGGCTCGGGATTCGAGCCGATCGGCACGCCGCTCGTCTGCGCCGGTTGCGACGCGGCGACGCTGAAGTACTACCTGCCGGGGTTCGAGCTCCTGGGCCTGCAGCCCGCCGCGGGCGGCGGCTCGGGAGTCGCGTCGAAGGACCACAAGCCCGGACCGCTGGTGCCCGGATCGGCGATCGGCGCCGAGCTCGCGGGTGGCGACCTCAGCCTGGCGGCGATCGGGACCCTGACGCACATCGACGGCACGCACGTCTTCGCCTTCGGTCACCAGTTCACCGGGTTCGGTCCGGTCGAGATCCCGATGACCCAGGCGGAGGTCGTGCTGACGCTCGCCTCCCAGGCCGGGTCGTTCAAGCTCGCCAACGCCACCGAGCCGATCGGCACCGTCGTCGAGGACGGGCTCACGGCGATCATGGGCGAGATCGGGCGGATCCCGCCGACCTTGCCTCTCGAGGTGCGCGTCGAGGGGACGGGCGAGAAACGCGTCTTCCACTACGACGTGGTTCGCGACCGCACGCTCGGCCCGATGATCGCGGCGCTGACCATGGCCCAGAGTCTGGTCCGCAGCACCGACTTCGACGCCGCCGCGACCGCGGCGCTCCATTGCCGCATCCAGCTCAAGGGCCGCCCCGACGTGACCTTCGACGATCTCTACGCCGGCACGAACCCCAATCAGCCGGTGCACCTGCTCCTGGCCAACGACGTCGGCGGCATCGTGGGTCTGCTCTCCAACAACCCGTTCGAGGATCCGGGTCTCGAGCGGATGAGCGTCGACGTGAAGCTCCTCGGTGCCGCGCAGATCGCCCAGATCACCTCCCTGAGCGCCTCGCGCGGCGAGGTGCGGCCCGGCGAGCCCTTCCAGGTGACGGCGACGATCGCCGCCTACCGCGGCAAGGAATCGAACGTCGCCTTCAACGTCACCCTTCCCGAGGACACACCCTCGGGCGACGTGCAGATCCTGGTGGGCGGTGCGGGGGCGATGGACGGACTCGATCGCCGGTTGATCGATCGGCAGCTGGCGCAGGCCGGCGGGCTGGACGACATCATCCGCCTGATCGGCCGCCAGCGGCGCAGCAACGCGCTCTACCTGCGCGTCACCCGGCGAGCGCCGACCGCGATCGTCCGCAGCGATCTCCTGCCCGAGCTGCCGTTGTCCGTCTTCAACGTCTTCAACAATCCGCGGCTGAGCGCCGACGCCACGCTGCTGCTCGAGGCTTCGATCGTGGAGATCTCGCGCGATGTCGATCTGGCGATGGTCGGTGGACGCCGCATCTCCCTGAAGGTCAAATGACGCCGACATCGTCCACCCTGCACCGCGTGTTCACGGCGGCGGTCGCCGCCGTCGTGCTGTCCGCCGGCCTTCTGGCCCCGCCCCTCGGCGCGGTCTCGTCGCGCACCTGGAAGCAGCGGGAGCGCTCCGAATTCGATCAGGGGGAGCCGCACGGCGTCGCCCTCTCCGCCGACGGTCCGATCCGCCTGGGCTCGCGACTCGACACGCTCGCGCCGTCGGACCAGCCCTACCTCTGGGCGGTGGCGGCCGACGCGAAGGGCGTCCTGTACGCCGCCGGCGGCAACGAAGGGCGCATCGACCGGATCCAGCCCGACGGCAAGAGCGCGGCGTTCTTCAAGGTGGAGGAGCCGGAGGTCCAGTCCCTCGCCGTCGACGCTGCGGGCGCCCTGTACGCCGGGACGGCGCCGGGAGGGAAGGTCTACAAGATCGGCGCGGACGGAAAGCGGATCTGGGTGGCGGAGACGGGGGAGAGCTACGTCTGGTCGCTGCTCTTCGATCGCCACGGGTCGTTGTTCGCCGCGACCGGCACGCGCGGCCGCGTCGTGAAGATCAACCCGGACGGCAGCACGCACCTCTATTTCGACAGCGCCGAGACCCACATCCGCACCCTCGCGCTCGACGCGCAGGGCGATCTGCTGGCCGGGACCGACGGCCACGGGCTGATCATGAAGATCACCTCGGAAGCCCATGGGACGGTGCTGTACGACGCGCCGCTGGCCGAGGTGACCGCGCTCGCCCCCGCTCCCGACGGCACCATCTACGCCGCGGTCGCGGGCGAAGCGGGCGGACGTCCGTCGCGCCCGGCGCCGCAACCCCCGCCGGGCCGGCCCAACGCGCCCGACGGCGGCGAGCCGCCGCCGGCGCCCCAGCCGCCGCCGCCCGACAATCCGCAGCCGGGGAGCGCGCCGGAGCAGCGCGTCACCGTCGGCATGGAGGGGAAGGTGCTGGCGATCTCGCCGGACGGCTACGCCCGCGAGGTCTGGTCGGCCGGCCAGGAGATCATCCTCAGCCTGGCGGTCCAGCGTGACGGATCGCTCCTGATGGGTTCAGGCAGCCAGGGACGTCTGTACGTCGTCGATTCGCGACGGAACGTGAGCGAGGTGGCCCGCTCCGCCTCGTCGCAGGTGACCGCGCTCCTGCGTCGTTCCGCCACGGGCGGAAAGGGAGACGAGATCGTCGTGGCGGGGAGCAACCTGGGCAGCCTGTCGATCCTCAAGCCGGGATACGCGGAGAAGGGGGAGTTCCAGTCGAAGCCGCTCGACGCCCAGTCGTTTGCGCAGTGGGGGCGCGCGGCCTGGCGCGGCGACGTGCCCCCCGGAACCTCGATCACCCTGCAGGCGCGCAGCGGCAACACCGACCCGCCCGATCGCACCTGGAGCGAGTGGGGGGCCGAGCTGACCGACCCCCACGGCAGCCTCCTCGACTGCCCGCCGGCGCGTTTCCTCCAGTGGCGCGCGCTCCTGAAGAGCGGCGGCGGCGAGAAGAGCCCGGAGCTGCGCGAGGTCGACGTCGTCTACATGCAGCGCAACCTGCCGCCGGAGTTCCGCAAGCTCGAGGTCCTGCCTCCTGGGGTGTCGCTGCAGGCGATCCCCGCGCCGCCGCCTTCGCCCGAGGCCAAGGCGTCGGGGGGCGACACGGACAGCGGGCGGCACCGGTCCCGGCCCCAGTCGCGCCGCGGATTCGATCCCGGCGCGCGCAGCGTGACCTGGCAGGTCTCCGACCCGAACGACGACGACCTGACCTACGACGTGCAGTTCAAGGAGATCGGCGATCGGGCCTGGCGGACGATCCGCACCGGGATCGACGAGGACTTCGTCAGCTTCGACGGCTCGACGCTGCCGGACGGGACCTACGTCGTGCGCGTGGTCGCCAGCGACGCCGTCGCGAATCCCGCCGGGCTGGCGTTGACCGCCGAGAAGCTGTCGCCGCCGTTCGACGTCGACAACACCCCGCCGCGCATCGATCACCTCAAGGCGCGCGTCGAGGGCGGCAAGCTGCACGTCAGCTTCACGGCCGCCGACGGATTCAGCGTCCTGCGCGAAGCGTCCTACTCGGTCGACGCGGGGGACTGGATCCTCGCCCGGCCGGTCGACGGCCTGAGCGATTCGGGCTCCGAGGATTACGATGTCGCGGCGCCGGCGCCCGGCGCGGGGGAGCACAGCATCGTCGTGCGGGTCCCCGACGCCGTGGGCAACGTCGGTTCGGGGCGGATCGTGGTCGAGGTGCCCTGACCCCGCCTCACTCGCGGCGGAACCAGTTCAAGAGACGACGGGCCCAGGAGACGAACGGGCGATTGTGCTCGCACTCCTCGGTCGGCGCGCTCCCCTCGATGAAGGTCTCGTCGACCTTGTCGGGGCAGTGCCAGCCCGCCAGCTTTCCGGTGGTCGGATCGATCTCGGCGCGGACCAGGCCCTCCGGCTCCTCCCACTTGAGGTCGCCGTTGATCCCCGCCCCGCGGGCCAGATCGGCCCAGATCGGCAGGGCGAGCACCGACCCGCCCATGCGCAGCGGCCGGTTGTTGTCGAAGCCGACCCAGACCAGCGCCAGGAAGTCGGGACTGAATCCGGCGAACCAGGCGTCGCGGCCGTCGTCGGTCGTCCCGGTCTTGCCGGCGAAATCTCCGGTCAGGCTCCAGGCGCCGACGCTCGCGCCGGTGCCGTAACGCAGCACGTCGCGCATCAGGTCGAGGGTGAGCCAGGCGGCCTGCGGTGTGGCGGCGCGACCGGCGGCCGGCGGCGGGACGTCGATCGGATGTCCCTGCTCGTCGAGGATCGCGTCGATGGCGCGCGGACCGACGCGCGCCCCGAGGTTCGCGAAGGTCGTGTAGGCCGACGCGATCTCGAGCGGCGTGACCTCGAACGTCCCCAGCGCCAGCGAGGGCACCGGCTCGAGGGGGCTCTCGATGCCGCAGCGGCGCGCGGTGCGGACGACCTCGTTCAGGCCGATGTCCTGCGCCACGCGGATGGTCGGCACGTTGAGACTGTTGGCGAGCGCCTGCCTGGCGGTCACGGGGCCCCTGTACTGCTCGTCGAAATCGTGCGGCGACCACACCTTCCCCGACACCACCATCTCGAGCGGCGAATCGTCGAGCACCGTGGCGGGGGTGAAGCGGCTGTCGGATTCGCGCTGCGAGAGCGCGAAGCCGGCGAGATAGACGAACGGCTTGAAGAGCGATCCCGGCTGCCGGTGCGCCTGCGCGGCCCGGTTGAACTGCGTCTGCCGGTAATCGCGCCCGCCGACCATCGCCAGGATGGCCCCGTCCGACGGCCGCAGCGCCACGACGGCGCCCTCGATCGCCCCGCCCGGCAGCGGCCGCAGGTGCCGGTAGGCGCGCTCGTCGTCGGCCAGCCGCTTCTCGAGCGCCGTCTCGGCGCGCTCCTGCAGCAACGGATCGAGCGTGGTGAAGACACGCAGCCCGCCGGCGTTGCCCTCGAGCACGCCGGCGTTCTTCAGCACCTCGGCGACGTAGTCGACGAAGTAGGGCGCCTGGCGGGGATCGTGCGACGGCTCCGGTCTCAGACGCAGCGGCGTCGTGGCGGCGGCGCGCTCCTCGGCGGCGCTGATGAACCCTTCCTCGCGCATCAGCCGAAGCACGAGGTTCCGGCGATCGACCGCCGCGTCGGGATGGCGATACGGGTGGTACCGTCCTGGCGACTGGATGAGCCCGGCCAGGAGCGCCGACTCCGGAAGGTCGAGGTAGCGCGCCTCCTTGCCGAAGTAGTGGCGCGAGGCGGCGCCGACGCCGAGGATGGCGTACGGTCCGCGCTGCGCGAGGTAGATCTCGTTCAGGTAGCGCTCCAGGATCTCGTCCTTGCTGTGCGCCAGCTCCAAGGCGATCGCCGCCAGGCTCTCCCAGACCTTCAGAGTCAGCGTCCGGCTCTCCTGGTCCTGGTAGAGGTTCTTGGCGAGCTGTTGCGTGATGGTGCTGCCGCCCTGGACCACCTCGCCCTCGTGCAGGTTGGCCATCAGGGCGCGGGCGACGCCGCGCAGGTCGATGCCCGGATGCTGCGCGAAGCGCCGATCCTCGACGGCGATGACCGCCTGGCGCAGGGCGGCCGGGGTCTCGTCCAGGCGGATCGGCGCCCGCTCCTCGTGCGCTCCGCCCGACAGGAGCCCGAGCGGCTCGGGCTCGAGCGCGGCGTCCACGACGTCCTGGCCGGTGGCCAGGTCTTCCACCGCGTGGATCCCGTCCGAGCCGATCCGCACGCGCACCAGCCGCTCCGGCACCGTCCCGTGCGGTCCCTCGAACCGGTTGAGGGCGATCTCCCAGCCGCGGAACCGCCGGGCGTACTCGCCGGGCGTCGCCGGGTGCCCTTCGACCTTGCGGTATCCCAGCCGGGTGAGACGCTCGACGAGATCACCCGGTGTGAGCGGTGTGCCTTCGCGCAGGGGGAAGGCGAGCGACTCGACCCGAACCGGTGCGGGCGGCCCGTGCCGCGCGAACCGCCAGTTGGCGTCGAGGAAGGCGACGGTCATGGCGCCGGCGAGGACGACGGCGAGCCCGAGCGGGGCGAGAAGGAGCCAGCGGCGCGTCCTGCGCCGTCCGCCCGGCCGACTCCCTCGCTGGTTCGCGGCGTTGTCCATGGTCGTGGTCCCGCCGGTCCCGCCGGCGCGTCGCGGCTAGTCTAGGAGCCTGGGCGGGAAATATCCAGGGTCGCGGGCCTCAGCGCGGCCGCGATCAGCTGGCGTCGTCGGGCGTCGAGGGAGGCTCGGGCCCGTCCTCGTACGAGGCTTTGAAGATCGTCGAGAGATCCCCGGACAGGATGTCGTCCGGGATCGAGGCGCGATCGAGGATGACCTTGTTGCGGGTCGTCTGCTTGGCGCGATAGAGCGCCGCGTCGGCGGCGCGGATGAAGTCCGCCTCCGTGCGCACCGACTGGTTGGCGGGGATCGACGCCAGGCCGATGCTGACCGTGATGCGCACCAGGAACTCCCGGTGCCGGTAGACGTGCTCCTCCGCCGCCTTGCGCACGCGCTCGGCCACGACGGCGGCGCGGATGCCGTCGGTGTTGGGCAGGATGATGAGGAACTCCTCGCCCCCGTAGCGGCCCACGATGTCGATCTCCCGGGCGTTATCGAGCAGCACCTTGGCGAATTCCGCCAGGATCTGATCACCGCAGTCGTGGCCGTACTTGTCGTTCACCTGCTTGAAGTGATCGAGGTCGATCATCATGAGCGACAGCGGCGTGCCATAGCGCCGGGCCCGCTTGAACTCCTCCGCCAGACGGCGCCGCAGGTAGCGGTCGTTCAGGAGGTTGGTGCGATCGTCGGTGACCGACAGCTTCAGCAGCTTCTCGTTGGCGTCCCGGAGCTGCCGGTTGGCGCGCTCGAGGGAGGTGTAGAGGTAGCGCTTCTTGAGCGACGCGCGCATCACCGCGTCCAGCTCGTCGAAGTGGAACGGCTTGACGATGAAGTCGTCGGCGCCGGTCTTGAGCGCCTCGATCTTCGTCTTGACGTCGCGCTTGACCGTCATGACGACCAGCGGGATGGTCGACATGCCCCGGTCCCGCTTGGCGGCGCGGATGACCGCCATCCCATCGGGCGGCGGGATCAGGAGATCCAGCAGCACCAGGTCGGGGTGGTCGTTGCCGATCCGCTGCAGCGCCTCGGACCCGCTGGTCGCGCTGAGGACCTCGTACCCTTCCATCGCCAGCCAGCGCGACAGCAGATCGACGCTGTCCTGATCGTCGTCGACGATCAGCACGCGGAATCTGCGCGTGGGGGGTGGCTGCGGTCGCGGAGGGCCGCCGCGCGTTGTGAGCTCCATGTCGGTCACGGCGTGCCGAGCGGGGGTCCGTTCACGCCCTGGCGCGCGGGTATCTTATACCACCGGCGTTCGGGAGCGGCAACGGAAAAGGCCCGTCCGGCAAGGCTTTCCACCGATGGTGTCAGAAGTTCGCCGCGGCCGTCAGGCTTCGGTCGCGGCGATCACGGCGTGGACCATCGTCAGTGCGGCGCCGCGGCCTGGCCCCACGCCGACAGGTAGTCCCGGTTGCGAATCCAGGCGTCGTAGACCAGGTCGTTGTCGAGCGACAGGATGTTCACCGAACCCAGGACCGGCACCCAGTCGGGTTTGGGGATTCCCATCGCGACCACCGGCATCAGACTCATCAGCGCGCAATCATTCTGTCCGACCTGCCACGCCGTCTCGGTCGCGAACAGGTAGGCGAACAGTCCGCGGGCCTGCGCCGGGTCGGGAGCGCCCTTCAGGAGGACGACGGTCTCGGGGACCATGACCGCGCCGATCCCCAGGCGGTCGGGGAAGGAGATGTTGATCGGGTCGGCCTGTCGTTTCGCGCAGATGGCGCGATCCAGATCGACGATCCCCCAGGGCACGTCCCCCGCGGCGACCAGTCTGCGGACCTCCTCGTCGCCCGAGACGATCCGGTTCCCCGCCTTCTGGACCGAGTCGAAATAGGCCCGCGCCTTCTCGTCCCCCCAGTGGGCGAACAGGGTCGCGGCCTGGAAGGCGGACGTCCCGATGGCGAGGCCGGCCAGAGCCCCCTTGCCGGCCCAGCGTCCCTCGACCAGCTCGTCGATCGACTGCGGCGCCTCCTCGCGCGACACCGCGTCGCGGTTGTAGATGATGACGCGCGGGTTGACCGCGAAACCGATCCACCGGAATCCGAAGTCGTGGTACTGGGTCGGAATCGGCCGCGCCCCCAGCGGCCGGAACGGCACGGCCAGATCGGCGCGCGCCAGAGCGATGGCGGAGAGCGGCGAGACGCTCACGAACAGGTCGGCCTTCCCGGCGGCCGCCGCGGTGCGCACCGTGTCGAGGAATTCCCCGGCGACCTGCTCGCGATAGGTGGCCTGGACGGTGATGCCGGTCTGCTCGCTGAACGTCTTGAGCACCGGCGCGACCAGGTAACGCGGCGCCTCGACGTAGACGACGACGTTGCCGTCCCCCGGGACCTTGACCGCCTCCTCGGGCGGCAGCGCCGGTCCGGGAGGCGCGCAGGCCAGACCCAGAAGGAGCCCGAGAACCGGCGGAAACGGGCGCGGGATGCGGGTCACGCGGCTACGTTATCAGAACGCGGGAGTTTTCTCTTAGAATAGGGGTCCCATGAGCGCCAACGATCCCCTCCGAAAGCCCGGTCCCCGCGGCGTCGTCCGTTCCCCCGGGGGCAACGACGACTCCGGTTCCGGCCGGCCGCCGGCGCTCGAGGTCATCCGCTGCAACTACCGGCCCTCGGACGCCGACTTCTACTGCTGGAAGTTCGGCGTCTGGTACAACGTGATGGACTGCTGCTACCGCCACGACCAGCGCACGTTCGAGGGCTGCATCGACTGCGGACAGGGTCGTGGCAATCTCCGGCAGAACCTCGATCGCTATCGGGCCCGCCGCCCGGGCCGCGGGTCGATCTGGGGTCCTTGAGCGGCCGCGCCGGAGGTGGGTGCTGGACCTGATTCTCGCCAACGGAGAGGTCGTCGACGGGACGGGGCGTCCCCGGTTCCGCGCCGACGTGGCGATTGAGGGAAGCGGCATCGCGGCCGTCGCCCCGCGCATCGAGCCGGAGGGCGTCCCCCGCATCGACATCCGGGGCAAGGTCGTGACCCCGGGCTTCATCGACCTCCACTCCCATTCGGACCTGACGTTCACCCTGCCTCTCCGGCGCCAGGCGTCCCTGCTCGAAGGCCGCGTCCGCCAGGGGATCACCACCGAGCTGCTGGGGAACTGCGGGATCGGCTGCGCTCCGGTCACCGAAGCGAGCCGCAAGGAAGTGAGGCGGGTCTGCGGATTCATCACGCCTGACGGGGTCGACTGGGAATGGGGCGGCATGGCGTCCTACCTCGACCGCCTGACGCGCCAGGGTGTCCTGGTCAACGTCGCCACGCTTCTGGCGCATGGACCGGCGCGCGCGGCGGCGATGGGGAGCGGCGCGGGCCGGCCGTCGGGCGACGAGCGGCGCCGTCTGGAGACCGAGGTGCGCCGCGGGGTCGAGGCTGGAGCGTTCGGCGTCTCGTTCGGCCTGATCTATCCCCCCGGCCAGTTCGCGGACACCGGCGAGCTGATCGGCGCCGCGACCGCGTCGCGCGCCGCCGGCGGCGACGCCGTCTTCCACCAGCGCGGCAGCAGCCGCGCGACGCTGCTCGAGGCGGTGCGCGAGATCGTCGAGGTCGGGCGCGCC